>JACCDY011504699.1_pt1 | contig 56016 bp, 32 predicted proteins | sample 7446391 | NCBI WGS metagenome assembly JACCDY01 (sample SAMN15323451, study PRJNA562643) | freshwater metagenome | isolation source: river surface water | place: USA:Blue River Watershed | collected 2017-08-18
AATCAATTTTCATGGTGTTTTTTTCTGCAGGATCCCATATAGAAAGTAAAAAAGCACTGGCAGGTTGATTTTCAATTTTACCGTCCTGTGCAGTCCATTTCATTTCTACAGGTAAATTGTTTTCGTTGACTTCAACTTGAATTTTTATTTCTGATTTCTTTGACATAATAGTGGATTAATCAATTTTATATGCTTGCATTATTTCTGCAAATGGAACTTTTACTAATTGTTCTAAAGACAAGTCAGAATGAGAATCCATGTAATTACGGACCATCTTCCAACCAATATATTGCCCTAACCGATCAGGGCTTTCTTTAGGCAAACCTGCCGTTTGTGGAGCTTCGTTGAAATAACCGAGCTTCAACATTTCATCACTTTTAAACAATAACTTTTGATCCACAAAATAAGTCCAGATTTGTTTCTCATTATCCTCAGCCCATTTATATTTTTCATTCGAATATCTACAAATAATTGCTTTTTCAGCCTCGGGCATTGCTGCTTCAATACAATATAAAAGTTTACCCCAACTTACCATATCCTCTGCAAATTTACTTTCGGTCGGGGCTTGTATGTGGGCATATACCCATTGAAAGATAACATCACGTACCATGAATTTACGCTCCATTCCTTGCTTCATGTATTCATACACATTTTGAGCTGGAAGTTTCTTTACCACTTTATTTCCACTACCTAAATACCATTCCAAGCCTACCCCAATATCATCATTTGTTGCAATAGCGTTATAGCTAAACAAAGCATTAAAAAAAACAACATGATTGGGTTGTTTTGCTTTTGGAAAATGATATTTTAAATGCTTTAGTGCTTCCTGAATTTGTTTTTTTTCCAGAGATAGATCCGCAAATGTTTTTTTCAGTTCCTGTTCTACCTCTTTGATGTATGGATCGCTGTAAAATTGGGTTAATTGATTGCTAAAAGTTGTATCGATTCGAGTATTTATTTTCAAGCCTTTTTCATAAGTAAATCGATACAATTCCGGAAAAGACTTCAAAAATGATTGATTAAATTTTATACGTCCTGCGGCTGTACTACTTGAAAAAACTGAATCCACCTGCACAAACTTAACATCTGTTTTAATATCCGATACATCCACATCAAGCGGATTATTCCCACATGAAACTAAAAGTAACACAAAAACTAAAAAGGAAAATAAAGAGCGTAAATGAATCATTTTTATAACTTTGCTTTCAAAGTTAACATTTCATTTGCTAACAATTAATTTTAACCCTATGAAAAAAACACTATTAATTTTAGGTTTTGGGATTTTCCCAGCTTTTTTATCAATCGCACAAACAGATGCTTGTCAGAAAAAAATTGATAGCCTATCAAATCGAATTAACTATTTGGAAAGTAACATGAAAAATTCTTTCAACGAGAAATTAGTTCAAGCTGGGTTAACAACGAATTTAGGAATGAATTTCATTGTACCAGGTCAAACGAAATTAATTGATAAAAACGGTGTAGGTTCATGTTTTAGTATTGGATTAGCAATAAACAAAACTTTTAAGAATGCACCAACAATTGGAATAGCAACCGGTTTAGAATTTGATTTTGAAACCAATCGATACAAAACAGTTGATAGTGTTTATTACGATTACATTGGGTCAAAAATTATTGGAAAAGGAAATGCAGTCGATGCAACTGGTTCATTTTCTCTTCAAGAACGTAATCAAAAATCCATTTATGTTTCTGTTCCTTTAATGATGTTATTTAGAACATCTATGATTGGTGATTTCCGATACTTTGGAAAATTTGGAATCAGAAACTCATTCATGGTTAAAAACACTGTAAATGATTACGGGGTGGATGTAACCAACCCTGCTCAACAAGTAGCTAACGTAGAAAACAATAGCTTCACCACACCTGGAGACATGTTTTTTTACAAGGGATCCATTGGATTATCAGCAGGAGCTGAATGGAAATTTATCAGTACAACTTCTTTGGTTGCGGAAGTGGGATATTTTTACGGAATTACGCCATTACACCTAGAACGAAAAGACGTAAACCAAACGCTTTATACAGTAGACGCAGGAACGAAAACGTATTTTTCGAATAAAGCGAATCAAAACCAATTACTTTTCAAGATTTCAATCCTTTTCTAATCGCAAGAAAATTGGACTACGTTAAAACGAAAGAGTATATTGTTAATTGGTTAACTAATTACTGTGATCAATCTGGATCAGCCGGTTTTGTAATTGGAATTTCGGGTGGAATTGATTCAGCAGTGACTTCTACCCTTTGTGCCTTAACGAAGAAAAAGGTTGTATTGGTTAATATGCCGATAAGACAATCTGAAAAGGAATACAATCGATCGATTGAACATATCCACGACCTTCAAAATAAATTTGATTCTGTAAGTGAATTTGAAGTCAACTTAACGAGCACTTTTTCAGATATGGAATCCATTTTGCCAAAATCTGCTTCAGCGAATCCATTAGCGATGGCGAACACACGTGCACGACTTCGCATGACTACCCTATACGCAATTGCTCAGGGTGAAAATTGCTTAGTTGCGGGAACAGGAAATAAAATCGAGGATTTTGGAATTGGTTTTTTCACAAAGTATGGCGACGGCGGGGTTGACCTTAGTCCAATAGCCGATTTGATGAAGTCACAAGTTTATGCTTTAGGAAAGGAACTTGGAATTGTTCAATCTATACAGCAAGCTGCTCCCACTGATGGTTTGTGGGGTGACAATCGAACAGATGAAGATCAAATTGGCGCTACTTATTCAGAATTAGAATGGGCCATGGAATTCAGTGGAAATACAGATGATTTAACCTTTAGACAAAAAGAGGTAATTGAATTATATAGCCGATTAAATAGAATCAATCAGCATAAAATGATACCAATTCCGGTTTGTGTTATTCCTGAGGAAATAAAATCTACTTAACCAAACGTTGACGATTCATTTCATACAAAACCATACCAACCGAAACACTCACGTTCAACGAAGCCACACCACCAATCATTGGTATTTTTAATTGCTCATCAGACATGCGAATCAAATCATTGCTTATTCCATCCTCTTCAGAGCCAAAAATAAATGCGGTAGAATCAGCTAATTTCCCGAAGGGCAATTCTTTATTCGATTTCTCTGTACAAGCGACAAGTTTCACGCCCGATTGTTGAATGTAAAATAAAGCTTCTTTCAATTGATCAACCTTACAAACCGGTAAAAAATTAAGTGCTCCGGCCGAAGTTTTAACTGCATCTGCTGTTACTAAAGCAGATCCTTTTGAAGGGATTACAATAGCATCAACTCCTTGACAGGCAGCTGTCCTGGCAATTGCTCCTAAATTTCTAACATCCGTAATTCTGTCAAGAAAAACCAAAGTCAATTGTTCTTTTTTCTCCAATTTAGCATCCACTAAGGTGTAAAAATCATGATATTCAATCGGAGAAACAAAAGCAATTACTCCCTGATGATTTGCCATGGTGATTCGATCCAATTTTTGAACTGGCACAAATTGTAACTGGAAATCTTTACCTGTTAACGCTTCCTTTAATTCAATAAAAAGATCTTTATTCATCCCTTTTTGAATTAAAATTTTATTTATTTCTCTTTCCGATTTGATGGCTTCAACCACAGAACGAATTCCGTAAATAATATTCTCTTTTTCTTTAAAATTCTGCTCGCGGTTGCGATAGTTTTTTTCTACCATGTTATTTCCCATTCAATCTTTACGTTATCTCCCAATGTTTTCGCAACAGGACAACTTTTACCTGCTTGAATAACTTTGTGTACTGTTTTTTCATCCCAATTGTTACCAGTTAGGTCAACTTTTAAAATAATTGTTTCAATTCTTCGAGGATTCGAGCCCATAACCTTGGTGACTTCAACGGTGCCATGATCAAAATCAATGGAATGTTCTTGACAATAAATCCCCATAATCGTTAATGCACATGAACCCATTGCTGTTGCCACAAGATCGGTTGGAGAAAAATACTCACCCTTCCCTTTATTATCTGTGGGTGCATCTGTAATAATTTTATTTCCCGATGCAAGGTGTTCGCAAATAGTTCTTAACTTGCCATTATAAACAATTTTTGATGTCATCTTCGTCCTCTATCTCTTAATTCCTGCAATGAACGGACTAACATCTCTTGTATTTGATTAGGCTGAAGCACTTCCGCATTTCTTACCGTTACTCCATTCACCGTATATTGAAAACTTTGTAATTTCTCAAAATCTCGCACACTCACATTTTTGGTGTAAACCCGTTTTTTTTCAGCGTTAAATGCCATAATTTGAATGAATACTACAGGTCGATAGCGACTTGTTCCAAGTATCGGATTGACCAATTGAACACCGGAAGCAATCGAATAACTGACACGCACTTGCACATAAAAATCCTTGTCAAAATCATGAATTGCTTGTCTTCTTGTACTAACAGGCATTCCTCTAACTGAGTTTCCACCATCATAGGATTTAATATCACGACCTCTCCTATTTTTACGATAAACACATTCAGCGTTAGCATTTAATTCAGCAGAAACCGTTCTCGTAATTACCGCTTTAATAGAATCAATATTTGCATCTGAAAGTCGCACACGATTTAATCCCCCTTGCTGAATGGAATTTCCATTATTCGTTATTTGAACTGGATTTACTAATCTTCTATCTACATAAAAACGGATAGCGTAAATTCCCGCACTGTTTTGGGCAAATGATTGAAAAACCAAAACGCTCTGTAGAGCCAATAATAAAAAGTACTTTTTAATCATCTCTAATCAATTATCTTCAAAATTACGTAAAATGCTGAAAATAATTCCATTTAAAACCTCCGTTTATCTATCCAAATAAAAGTTTTATTTAGAATCATTCTAAAATACCATTTTTAAGGTATTGTAACACCCTATTAAAATAATCAATTTTGCAAAAAAAATGCAAATGAAATTCCTTTTAGTTCTTCCGATAATCTTTCTTTTCAACGTACAACTAGTTGGTCAACAGGTTACAAAAGACAGTATAAAACGATTAAACGAATTCAAAATAACAAGCATACAAAAGGATATTGAACGTTTACCTGTACTAGAGGGAACGCGCATTAATGCAGGAAAAAAAAATGAAGTAATTCAATTAAGCGCGTTAAATGCGGATCTTTCTTCCAATAATTACCGACAAATAATGGCAAAAGTTCCCGGTGTTTCCATTTGGGAAAGTGATGGTTCGGGAATTCAAACCTCTATTTCAACTCGTGGATTAAGCCCAAACAGATCATGGGAGTTTAATGTTAGACAAAATGGATTTGACATAACCTCAGAAGCGTATGGTTATCCAGAAGCGTATTACACTCCACCCACTGAAGCATTAGAAAAAATAGAAATCATAAGAGGAGCTGCATCACTTCAGTATGGGACTCAATTTGGAGGATTATTAAATTACGTAACCAAAAAAAGCCTTGGATCAGCCCCTTTTTCATTTGAGACGCAACAGACCATTGGTACGTATGGATTATTCAACACATTCAATGCCATTGGAGGAAAAATAAAAAAATTCTCGTATTATGGTTTTTTACATCATCGGTTTGCGGATGGATGGAGATATAATAGCCGATATTCTACCACAACAGGACATATTAATTTGTCCTATACATTCAATAAAAAATTAACGGCTTCCATGGAATACACACACATGAATTTTGTAAGTCAACAACCTGGTGGATTAACAGACTCTCTATTTCAGGCAAATCCACAACAATCAATCCGGGCTCGAAATTGGTTTAGTACTCCTTGGAATTCCACTGCTTTCCATCTCGATTATCAACCAAACTCACTTACCAAAATAAATGTAAAATTGTTTAATACCATTTCTCAACGTAATAGCATCGGGTATTTAAAGGATATAAATCTTAGTGATTCATACAATGGTTCTTCTTTTAACAACAGACAAATTGATCGTGACTGGTACAATAATCTTGGATTGGAAGCGCGCATGCTACGACAATATTCTTTACTTGGCCAAAGATCAGCGCTTTCTTTAGGTTTCAGGGCTTATTCGGGACACACCACACGGAAACAGGGTGCAGTTGGAACCACAGGAAGTGATTATGATCTAACCATAGCTATGCAACAACCTAGCTCAAATGGTTTATTCGATTATAAAAAGGAATTGAATTTAAATACTATGAATGCGGCTTTATTTGCTGAGAATTTGTTCCAACTTACGGAGCGACTGAGCATTACTCCAGGCATTCGAATTGAACACATTCGTACAGGTGCAAACGGAACAATTGATAAACCTGAAATTGGAGACTCCATTCATACGCCAAATCAAATTAGAAATGTATTACTAGGTGGAATTGGTTTAGAATATATTACATGGAAAAAAACAAATCTATACGCCAACATAAGTCAGGCATTTCGACCAATCACCTATTCAGAACTTGTACCGTCTGCAACAACAGATTCAATAGATCAGAATTTAAAGGATGCAAAAGGATTCAATCTTGACTATGGTTATCGCGGTACAATAAAAAATTTCTTAACGTTTGATATTGGCGGATTTTATCTCTATTACAACAATAGAATTGGGACAATTAACACCAATGGCAAAAATCTAAAAACAAACATCGGCGCATCTGTAAGTCGAGGAATTGAATCATTTATTGAGCTAGATTTACTTCGATTAATCACCCAAAAAGAAAAATATGGGCAATTGAAAATTTTTGCGAACGTTGGGTTAATTGATGCTAGATATACCCGATGGGATGATCCGGCCGCGTTAACAGATTCAACTAAAGATTTTACAGGTAATTATGTAGAGAATGCACCACGGACAATAAATCGTTTTGGACTAACTTATAAATACAAGGGATTATCATTTACAGCGCAATGGAATCAAATTGGGGAAGTATATACAGATGCTTTAAATACGGTTACTCCAAATGCAAAAGCAACCATTGGAAAGTTAGATGGTTATCATGTAATGGACATTTCAATGTCTTATGTAATCAACAAGCATTTTTCAATCAAAGGTGGGGTGAATAATGTGACAAATGAACAATATGCAACCCGAAGATCAGGTGGATATCCAGGTCCTGGAATTTTACCTGGCAATGGAAGAACAGGATACCTTTCTATTGCTGCAAAATTTTAATTTCAGACCACGACAATAAATTATTTTACTGAATAAAAATACGAAAACCAGCTAATTTTAGTATTTTCGATACAGTGAAATCAATTCGTGTTCTAATCTACCTGTATTTTTTATTTTTTATTGGATCGCAAACACTCGTTTATGGCCAACAAAATAAAGAATTGGAAATTAAAAATGCCATTGTAAAGGCATCAACGACCTCACAAAAAATTGAGCTACAAGTTGAACTGGGGAAGTACTATTTAACGACAAATCTTTCTAAGGCTAAGGATCTTTTGGATTATTTTAAAAAAACCAGCGCCTATAAATCAAAAAATGTATACTTCCGATTGACATTATTTGAAATTCAATACAACCATGCAATAAAAGATAATGAAACTTTCAATCGACTAATTGAACAAAATAAAGACTTTTCGAAAAGCCAAATTACTGAAAAGGAGAAAATTGAGTGGTTAAACTATACTGGAATTGCAAAACAACTTAAATTGGATTATTTAAGCGCATTGGCCATTCATAGTCAAGCTTTAAAAAGGAATCAACGGCTTAGAAATCATATATTATCCGCCGAATTAAATCGGATGATAGCGTGGGATTACGCCAATTTGAACAAAAAAGACAGTGCCTTATATTTTTCCAATCGCAGCATCGTTTTCGCTCGAAAAACAAATTCAAAATCATCCATACTCGCTGAATGCATCAATACGCAAGCGTTGATTTATAAATATTTTAATCAGGTTGAAATTGGAATTGCAAAAAATATGCTTGCCATCGAAATTATTGAAAACACCACCGACTATGAAAAACTAAGCCGGTATAACAGAGAAATTGGTCTATCCCAGCTAGATATAAAAAACTGGGAGGAAGCTGAATCCTACTTTAAGAAATCTTTATCGTTTGCTAATCAATTACAAGATCAATCTCAAATAGGTTTAGCACTCATTTACTTGGCAGCCGTCGAATTGGGGAAAAAAAATCTAACCAAAGCTAAGGGCTTTGCCTATCAAGCGGAATCAGCCTTGAGTAAATCACTCGATTTGGAGGCAATTGGGGACGTTGATAATTTTATTGGAATATTATACAGCGAATTAAAAGACTACAAGCAAGCAGCGGTTCGCTTAAATAAAGCCTTGGTGAATTACGAAAGTATCGGTAATCGGAATAAAATTGCAACCGTTTATCATTATGTTGGCAAGGTACTTTTAGAGCAAGGTAAATTCTTGGAAGCAGAATCATTTCTAAATCGTTCAATTAACATGCGTAAGGAAATGAAACAAATCAGTTCGATTCACGAAAGTTATAAAGTGTTATCGGATTTATTTTTAAGAAAAGGAAATATTCAAAGTGCATTTCAGTATTTAAATTTCTATGTTCAATATTTAGATAGTAATAATTTACTTCAATCTGCCCGAAGTATTGCCGAAATAAATGAAACGTTCAAAACCCAAGAGCAACTTCGAACGATCAATTTACAAAGCGATTCAATTAGAAGTGCCAAAGAAAAGCAAGAATTAACAAACTCGAAATTAGAAAACACCCAGTTAAGAAACACCTATCAACTTATCACGATTGTATTTATTTTATTCATCGTTTTAGCAGCAGGATTGATCCTTAAAAATTACTGGAATCGCAATAAATTATTACAATTACAGAAAGAATCTGAAATGTCTCAAACATTGCTTAGATCCCAAATGAACCCCCATTTTATTTTCAATGCAATGTCTGTTATTCAAGCTATATTTATGATAACGACCCTTCAAAATCATCTAAGTTTTTAGTTAATTTTTCTCGATTAATGCGCTTAATTCTTGAAAATTCCTCTAAAGAATTTATCACGATTGAGACAGAAATTGAAATTCTTCAAAAATACCTTACTACCCAAAAATTAAGATTTGAAGATCGATTTGCTTTTGAGATAAAATTAGACCCTAACCTTTCTGAATCTGAAACCCTCATTCCACCTATGATTACTCAACCCTTTATTGAGAATTCAATAGAACACGGTCAATTGCACACAATAGAAAATGGTTTTATAGAAGTTACTTTTTCAGTGGACTCAGGAATGCTACATATTGAAATTATCGATAATGGTATAGGGCGGAAAAATGCAGCTAAAAACAAAAAAAGCGAGGAGCACCATAGTATGGCGATGAAAATAACGGAAGAAAGAATAGCTATTCTTAATAAAAAATATATCAGTTCAGGTTTCATTCATATATCTGATTTTGATAAAGAAAATGAAAGTGGAACTATTGTAGATATCAAAATTCCTCTTAAATTTAAAGACCAAAACTCTTGATAATGATTAAAGTACTTGTAATTGACGACGAAAATAAGACGAGAGAGTTTATTGCGAAGCTGATACGTTCATTTGGTCTTGATCTAGATGTAATTGCTCAAGGAGAAAATGTTGAGACGGCTTTGGAAGCAATTAAAGAAGTAAATCCTGACATTGTATTATTAGATATTCAAATGCCCGACGGAACAGGCTTTGATGTACTAAAAAGAATTGAAAACAAGAACTTTGAAGTAATTTTTATTACAGCTCATCAAGAATTTGCGATTAAAGCAATTAAATTCAGTGCCCTGGATTATATTCTTAAACCGGTTGACCCAGAAGAATTGCGTGATGCCATCGAGCATGCTATTCAGGCTGTTTCAGAAAAAAAAGATGTAAAACAATTCGATACATTACAGCATAATTTAGTTCCACATCAAAAGAAGAAATTAGTATTAAAAACGCAAGAGAGCGTATTTGTTGTTGAATTGGATGACATAATTCGTTGTGAAGCAGATAAAAACTATACTTTTTTCTTTTTAACATCAGGTAAAAAAATACTTGTTTCAAAAACATTAAAAGACTTTGAAACATTACTTGCTGGTAGTCACTTTTTCCGAATTCAGCAATCTCATTTAGTAAATATCAACTACGTTGAGCGATATGACAAAACAGAAGGAGGATCGGTAATAATGAAGGATGGTGCAGCAGTTCCTCTCTCTCCTGCCAAAAAAGATTTATTCTTTAAAATTCTTGAGAACCTTTAAAATCTTTGTAACCAATTTTAATCTAAGAGTTAAATCATCAACTTAACAATTTTATATCGCTGTTTTTCAATTAATTACAATTGAATTAATAAAGAAAATTTAATCAATTCTAAAACTGTAATTATATTTCAGGAAGAGGCATTTATTTTGTAAAGAATTTGTAAATGTAATTCTCGGAATAATGAATTTTAACAAACTGCAGTTTTTGATTCAACTTATTGAAAACAGAGGAACGGGAACCCCGAAGGAACTTGCACGTAAATTAAATATGTCTGAGAGAATGATTTATAAATATATTTATATGCTTAAGAACGAATTTAAAGCACCAATTGCATATAGTAGAAGTGCCAAATCTTATTATTTTTCCGAGAATGGCCGCTTAGATTTGTTTTGGAAAAAAGATCAGTAATTTTTTAATTAGGCTATAGAATTTATCTTATCTATTACGAGATAAATCAACAACATTAGTATCAGTGCATACACAACAACTTTTACTAAATACCATTTACTGGCTTTCGGCGGAATCTTTTCCTTGAAATTGAATTCATACATAATGTAAATGTAGTTTTTTTTATATTAATTCAGGTTTCAATCGCTTCAAATTCAAATTCAATTAACTTTGTTGCTAAAATACTCATGCAATGAAACATATTCTTGTTACCGGTGGAGCAGGCTATATTGGAACCCATACTGTTGTTGAATTAATTAATAACGGTTTTATCCCGATTATTGTTGATGACTTCAGAAATTCTAATCACCTGGCTATTCAAGGCATCGAGAAAATCACCCAACAAAAATTGATTGTGCATGAGTTTGATTTGTGCGACCTTGAATCGGTTAAATCTCTTTTCTCCCTCTATGAATTTGATGGAATCATTCATTTTGCGGCCTACAAAGCGGTTGGCGAATCGGTTGCAAATCCATTGAAATATTATACCAACAACTTACAGAGTTTAACTAATATTTTATCCTGTATGGTTGAATTCAAGGTTAACAACTTAGTCTTCTCATCTTCATGTACCGTTTATGGTGATCCGCATGGTATGAAAGAAGTATCGGAGGACTCAGAAAAAGCAAAACCTAGCTCACCTTATGGTAATACAAAGTTAATTTCAGAAAACATTATCGAGGACACGTCAAGAGCGAATCCTTGGTTAAAAACAGTTTGTTTACGCTACTTCAACCCGATTGGAGCCCATCCATCTGCTGAAATTGGCGAATTCCCAATTGGTAAACCCAATAATCTTTTACCATTCGTAACACAAACTGCCATTGGCATACATGATAAATTAACTGTTTTTGGTAATGATTACCCAACAATTGACGGTAGCTGCGTGCGAGATTTTATACATGTAATGGATTTAGCAAACGCGCATGTTAAAGCCATTGAATTTCTGAAAAATCAAGAAACTGGAATGAATAAAGCCATCAATATTGGCACAGGTAAAGGAACATCCGTGTTAGAAATTATTGATACGTTTGAAAGAATTTGTAACCAACCATTAAATTGGGAGTTTGGACCTCGTAGAGATGGTGATGTGATTGAAATTTATGCCAATGCATCAAAAGCTAAAGAATTATTAAATTGGGAGGCAAAATATACCGTTGAGGATGCTGTGAAAAGCGCTTGGAAGTGGGAATTGAATTTGAAAAATAAAAAATAATGAAACGTATCTTCTTTATCTTCTTTATTCCTTTGATAACCCTTGGGCAAAAGGAATATGATACGAAGATTGAAGATCAAAGCAGACCTGGAATTTTATGGTATGTAAGTTGGCGACCTTCCAACAAACCCAAACCACGCAAATACGATCGTCTTGTTTTCGACATTCATTATAATGATTTCAAATCTAATCTCTCACTATCTTCAAAATCAATTCGGTCAATCGGATTTACATCCAATTTTCTTAACGAAATCCCGTTAAATAATAAAAGCACACTTTCTATAGGTTATGGTCTTGGGATTTCGGTGTCCAAAACACTGCTAAATCAAAACTTAGTAGAAAGCACCCCGCAAATAATTTCTTGCTTTCCTCAAACTAATTCTGATGCTTATATTCGAAATAGCCTGATCGGATCCAATGTTAATTTACCAGTCGAACTAAGAATTAGAACAAAAGGCTGGAAACACACAAAATTATACCTTGGTGGTAGAGTTGGCTATCAACTTACATTAAAAGAAAAGTATTCCTTCGCTGATATGACAAGAAATCATAAAATCTCACTTAAGAATGCCGCCGAAGACTTTACCTATTCGCTATACGCCAGAACCGGATTCAGAAATTATGCCTTATATGTTTCATACCAACTCAATTCAATTTTTCAACACCCAGAAAGCCCTCAATTAAATTGGCTACAAGTTGGTTTAAGTATTTCCCTATTCTAATGAAATTAATAGATACCCACGCGCATTATTATGCCAATGATTTCAAAGATGATCTATTGGAAGGAATTCAACGAAGTAATGAAAATAACATTTCCACCATTTTATTACCCAATATCGACCTTGAAAGCATAGAACCGATGTTTCGTTTGTGTGAGAATTTCCCTGAAACGTTTCACCCGATGTTAGGATTACATCCAGGATATGTGAAGGAAGACTATGAGAATCAACTGAAGGTAATCCATGAATATTTATTGAAAAATGAGGTAATCGCCATTGGTGAAATTGGTATGGATTTATATTGGGACAAAACATTTATTGACCAACAAAAGAAAGCATTCGAAATTCAAATTGATTGGGCCTTAGCTTTTAACCTACCTATTGTAATACATGCTAGAGATAGCTTTGAAGAAATTTTTGAAATATTAGACCGTAAAAATTGTGATGCGCTCACTGGTGTTTTTCATTGTTTTACTGGTACTGAATCGGAAGTGGAGAAAATCCAATCTTATGGAAACTTTTATTTTGGCATTGGTGGAGTTGTAACCTATAAAAATTCTCATTTACCAAATGTATTAGAATCTATCCCTTTAGATCAGATACTATTAGAAACTGACTCTCCTTATCTCCCTCCCGTTCCATATAGAGGAAAACGAAACGAACCAAGTTATATGCTTCATGTTGCAGAGAAATTAGCCGGAATCTATCAAATTGGATTAGACGAAATTGCTCGACAAACAACAGAAAATACTGTTCGTTTATTTAAAAAACTTCGGTAATTCTGTTATTCATTATTTGTTACATTGACTTTCGGGTAAATCCTTACCTTTGTCAAAAAAAACATTATGTCAAATGCACTATATCATGTCCCGGTAGCCATTAATGAACCGGTAAAAGCATACGCTCCAAACTCAAAAGAAAGAACTTCTCTGTTGGAAAAATACCAAGAGATGTACAACCAAGATCCCATTGATGTCCCTATGCATATTGGTGGAGAGGAAGTTCGAACGGAAATAAAAAAAACGCTGACATGTCCCCATGACCATAAAAAAGTACTAGGCCATTTCAATATTGGAGAATCCAAACATGTTGAACAAGCGATAAACGCGGCATTGGCAGCAAAAAATGATTGGGCCAATTTACCTTGGGAAGATCGAGCAGCAATTTTCTTAAAAGCAGCTGATTTACTTGCGGGTCCTTTCAGAGACAAAATGAATGCTGCTACGATGTTGGCTCAATCTAAAAATGTATTTCAAGCCGAAATCGATGCGGCCTGTGAATTAATCGATTTTTTCAGATTCAATGTTCAATATATGACTCAAATCTATAAGGAACAGCCTGAATCATTACCCGGTATGTGGAATCGATTAGAATATCGACCATTGGAAGGCTTTGTATTTGCCATTACTCCTTTTAATTTCACCTCCATTGCAGCCAATTTATGTGCGGCACCTGCCATGATGGGAAATGTTGTGGTATGGAAACCAGCCGATTCACAGGTTTATTCTGCACAAGTTATTATGGAATTATTCAAAGCAGCTGGAGTTCCAGATGGAGTTATTAATATGGTTACCGTTGATGGGCCAGTGGCAGGAGATGTAGTATTTCAGCACAAAGCATTTGCTGGACTTCATTTTACAGGGTCGACAGCCGTATTCAAACATCTTTGGAAAGAAATTGGGACCAACTTGGATAAGTACCGTACTTACCCTCGTATAGTAGGGGAAACTGGAGGTAAAGATTTTATCATAGCCCATAAATCAGCTGTTCCTGCTGAAGTTGCAACAGCAATGTCACGTGGTGCTTTTGAATTTCAAGGACAAAAATGTTCCGCAGCTTCTCGTGCGTATGTTCCAAGTAATAGTTGGGAAGAAGTGAAAAAAATCTACGTTGATCAAGTGAATTCATTCAAAATGGGTACGCCAGATGACACTTCAAATTTCGTAAATGCGGTGATAGATGAACGAGCATTTGATAAAATCGCAGGTTACATTGATTTCATTAAAACACAATCAGATGCTGAAATCATCACCGGAGGAAACTATGATAAATCAAACGGTTATTTTATTGAGCCTACCACCGTTGTTACAACCAATCCAAAATTCAGAACCATGTGCGAAGAAATTTTTGGACCTGTGTTAACTATTTTTGTTTACGAAACGGATAAATTTGAAGAAACTTTAAATCTGTTAGACGAAACATCCGATTATGCATTAACCGGATCGATTCTATCTCAAGATCGATATGCAATCAATCTTGCAACTAAAAAATTAGAAAACGCAGCTGGAAATTTCTACATCAACGACAAACCTACAGGGGCTGTTGTGGGTCAACAACCATTTGGGGGCGCTCGAGGTTCTGGAACCAATGATAAAGCGGGTGCTATGATGAATTTATTACGTTGGACATCTGCTCGAACAATTAAGGAAACATTTGTTCCACCAACTGATTATAGATACCCATTTTTGGGCTAATTATTAATATCTTAGCTGAAATAATTGACTAATTTTGATACACTAGACAACGATTCCAACAAAATCACGTCTTACCATCAATAATTTATGATCTGTTCTATTGGAAACTATATTTTAAACTAATTCTATGAAATCAATTTTACTTGGTGTTTTTTTAATTTTTGGAGCATTTGCTTACTCACAATGTGCTGCAACAGTAAATGTTGTCAATGCATCAGACTCATCCACTTGTGATGGAAGTATCACAGTTATACCAATTGGTGGAACGGGTCCTTTTACCTATTCTTGGAGCTGCGGTGGCGGATTACCTGGCAATTCAAATACAATAAGTAACCTCTGTCCAGGTGTTTGCGTGGTAACAGTTTCAGACCAAAATGGATGTACTGCAACCGTAACAGGTATTGTAGGGGTTGCGCCAAACCCATGCGCCTCTTTGAATGCTAACATTACTACTAGTTCAAGTACCGGACCCAATGTTTGTGACGGTTACATTTCAATATCTGGAACGGGTGGCTCGGCACCGTATACTTATTCTATATCAGGAAATGGTATGACATTGTCTGGTGGATCGATGTTTGCAAATCTTTGCCCTGGCAATTATTCATGCCATGTAACGGATGCAAACGGATGTGTTTTCAACTCCAATGCTTCAGTTACAGCTAATAACTTCCCATGTTCAAGTTTAACCATGGGGATTACAAATATTATCAATACATCATCTCCTGCGATGTGTGATGGTTCGGCAACGGCAGTTGTTTCAGGTGGAACAGCCCCTTACACTTATTCATGGAATAATGGGTTAACAACTCCAACCTTTTCTAATGCATGTATAGGAAATTATACTGTATGTATTACCGATGCAAATGGATGTCAATTATGTGACTCAGTAATAATTTCAGATAGTACAAACAATCTTAACTGTAACGGATTCTCTGCTAATTTATCTATCAGCAACGAAACACTAGCAGGAGCATGCGATGGATCTATCACTCCAATTGTCACAGGTGGAACAATGCCATACATGTATCTTTGGTCTAATGGCGCAACCACTGATATACAATATAATCTCTGTGAAGCTTTATATACTGTAACGGTAATGGATGCAAATGGATGTTCTGTGACCGTAAATGGCTATGTTGGTGGGCCAAATGCCAATGTTGGAGATACAATCATATTAAATGGAAATATTAGTATTGATTCAACGGTGATAGGAACGATTTCAGGACCTTGGATTGATAACTGTAATTTTGATTTTAACACTATTACAAATGCTTACATTACCTCTTACCTAGATATGGGGGATTCAACAATTGTAGATTGGACACTTGAGTTCAATGATGGAACCACTACCATTGTTTATGCTACCTATTCATTCTCACCTGGTAACGCAGGAATCTACAATGTTATTTTACAACTTTATTGTGGTTTACGTTCAAACCCACAATGGTTGATTGCCTATGATCAAATGTATTATGAATACGTAGGACTGAACAAGATCGAAGAAAACACCGTTCATGTATATCCTAATCCAGCAAGCACAAGCATCTCAATAAGCGGATTAGAGAATTCTGATATTTACGAAATTCATGATGGATTTGGACGGATTGTTCGACCTGCTTCAAACCAAGATACTTTTGATATTTCTCAATTAAGCAATGGAATATATTCTTTGGTGATTCGAAATGAAAATCGAATAAATACAGTTCGATTTATCAAACAATAACTCTTAAAATTGAAATTAGTAAAGGCAGGTTTTCCTGCCTTTTTTTGTATACTTGTAGTATGAAAGCACTTTTATTTTCAAGTTTAATCCTCTTCTGTTTTAGCCTGAAAAGTCAAGTATTACAATCCTTAAATCATAATGGGGTTACTCGTACTTATACCTATTTTACACCAAGCACTTGGACATCAGGAGATCAACTTCCTTTGTTAGTTGTCTTGCATGGACTTACACAAACAGGAGGTGGAGTGATGGATATAACCCAATTCAATCAATTAGCAGAAGCAAATAATTTTATTGTTTGTTATCCAAATGGAATTAATAATGCTTGGAATGCCAATATGAATGTATCAGTTTCATCCGTTGATGATAAAGGCTTTATTGAAACACTGATTCATGAATTCCAACAAAATTTCAATACCAATCCTTCTAGACAGTATTTATGTGGATTTTCTAATGGCGCTTTCATGAGTCACAAACTCGCCTGTGAATCAAACCTTTGCTTTGCTGGAATCGCAACCGTTTCAGGAACCATGAGCGATACTGTTTTTACCACCTGCTCGCCTTTAAAACCTACTTCTGTCTTGCATATACATGGTACAGCAGATGCCGTCGTTCCATATATTGGTAGCCCAACAACCGGTGCATCCGTCGAACAACTATTAGAAAAATGGAGATCAATTATTGGTAGCCCTTCAAATACGACAACCTTAGATTTTCCAAATACAAATATCCTTGATTTATCAACTGCGCAGCGGATTTCTTATTCCAATTTTAACGGTTATTCGTTAGAACACATTAAAATCAATGGTGGTGGACATCAATGGCCAGGTATTTCGACTTGGGCTGGAGGAGTTGGGACTATTAATATGGATTTTTATTCTCCAGAAATAATTTGGGACTTTTTGTCTACTAAAACCTGTTTAACAAATTCGGTTGTGAATTTGAATGAGAATTTACGTGTTTATCCAATACCTTGCACCGATTTTATTCAACTAAACGGAATAGAATCAATAACGGAAATTAACCTAACAGATTTGAATGGAACTATCTGTCAAAAAATAGATGTTGAACCAAGTAATTCAAGCATAAGTGTAGTTGATTTAGAACCTGGAATATACTTTTTGAATTTTCAATACCAAGCCCAAATTTTCCACATCCGATTTATAAAGCAATAAAAAAGGCCACCCATTAGAGCAGCCTTACAATATTGTATCACTTGAATTTATTTCATGTGACGACCGTAACGGTTTTTAAATTTATCGATACGTCCTGCAGTATCCACGAATTGTTGAACTCCAGTAAAGAACGGATGCGATTTATAAGAAATATCAAGTTTCACTAAAGGATATTCATTACCATCTTCCCAAACAATAGTATCTTTTGTTTGAGTACATGAAGGACAAAGAAATGCATATTCGTTTGACATATCTTTGAAAACTACTAGTCTATAATCGTCTGGATGGATATCTTTTTTCATAATCGTCTGTTTTAATCCCAAAATGGAGTGCAAATTTACAAGAATAATTTTAATTTAAAAGCATTTTGTTAAAAAAAGAAGGCAGCATTTCAAAATAATTTCAAATAACTTCTTTTAAAAGAAAAAAGAGGAACAAAAGCTCCTCTTTTCCATATAAATGTTTGGATCTAATTAATAACGATAATGTTCCGCTTTAAATGGACCTTCAACCTTAACACCAATATAATCAGCTTGATCATCAGAAAGCGTTTCCAATTCCACACCAATTTTAGCAAGATGTAATCGAGCCACTTTTTCATCTAAATGCTTAGGAAGCATGTATACATCATTTTCATATTTATCCGCATTTTGCCATATCTCCAATTGCGCTAATGTTTGATTTGTAAATGAATTTGACATCACAAAAGATGGATGTCCAGTTGCGCAACCAAGGTTTACCAATCGACCTTCAGCTAAAATGATAATTTCGTTACCATTAACATTATAAATGTCAACTTGTGGTTTTACCGTATACTTGGTTGAACCAAAATTACCGTTTAACCAAGCCATATCAATTTCATTATCAAAATGTCCGATATTACAAACAATCGCTTTATCCTTCATTTTTTCAAAGTGTCGACCTACAACAATATTTTTATTTCCGGTTGTTGTAACGATAATATCACCCAAATGAACAACAGAATCCAATCGTTTCACTTCAAATCCATCCATTGCAGCTTGTAAAGCACAGATAGGGTCGATCTCTGTTACAATAACACGAGAACCTGCACCACGCAGAGAAGCAGCAGAGCCTTTTCCTACATCACCGTATCCACAAACAACAGCAACTTTTCCAGCCATCATAACATCAGTAGCACGACGAATGGAATCTACTAACGATTCTTTACATCCATATTTGTTATCAAATTTAGATTTAGTAACGGAATCATTCACATTGATTGCAGGCATAACTAACGTTCCATTTTTCTTACGTTCATATAATCTATGAACACCAGTTGTAGTTTCCTCAGACAATCCTTTGATTGCTTCAGTCAATTCAGGATAACGATCAAAAACCATGTTAGTTAAATCACCTCCATCATCTAAAATCATATTCAATGGTTGACCATCTTTAAAAGCAAACAAGGTCTGCTCAATACACCAATCAAATTCCTCCTCATTCATTCCTTTCCATGCATACACTGGAATTCCAGCAGCAGCAATAGCAGCAGCAGCATGATCTTGAGTAGAGAAAATATTACAAGAAGACCAAGATACCTCTGCTCCCAATTCAACCAATGTCTCAATTAAAACAGCCGTTTGAATAGTCATATGCAAACAACCAGCAATACGAGCACCCGCTAAAGGCTTATCTTTTCCATATTCCTCTCGCAAAGACATCAAACCTGGCATTTCTGCTTCAGCTAATTTAATCTCTTTTCTACCCCAATCAGCCAAACTGATGTCTTTAACTTTGTAGGTAAGTTTTTCTGTTGTATTCATTATTTATAAAGTTTCTTAAAATTGAATACAAAATTACAAAACTCCTGCGAGAGTTGAAAATAATCCAATGAAACTCATAGAAATAATACTATCTTTGCACCCGAATTATTGAAACAAATAAAAAATGGCAACAAACAGAACTTTTACAATGCTTAAACCGGATGCAATTGAAAACGGTTATACAGGCAAAATTATCGACATGATTATCGCTGCAGGATTTACAATCAAAGCGATGAAATATACCCAACTTTCTACAGAACAGGCTCAGAAATTCTATGAGGTACATGCTGAAAGACCATTTTATGGAGAATTAGTTGAATACATGACTTCAGGTCCTATTGTTGCTGCTATTTTAGAAAAAGACAATGCAGTAGCTGATTTCCGTGCTTTAATTGGTGCAACAGATCCTGCTGAAGCAGCTGAAGGAACAATTCGTAAATATTATGCAGAAAGCAAAGGTAGAAATGCAGTTCATGGTTCAGATTCTGACGAAAATGCAGAAATTGAAGGTAAATTCCATTTTGCTTCCAACGAGATATTTTAAGTAACTTTATTTTATACCCCGAAAGACTGCCATGTGCAGTCTTTTTTGTTTATTCGTATTTTTAACCAGTAAATAGTCCATTCAACCACTATCGTACTGCACCTAACAAAACACCTTTTGCAGATGAAAAACTTAGAAGCAATTGAAAAAAGAAGAACCTTCGGAATAATTTCACATCCGGATGCTGGTAAAACCACTTTGACAGAAAAACTACTGCTTTTTGGTGGGGCAATTCAAACGGCTGGTGCAGTTAAAAATAACAAGATTAAAAAAACGGCTACTTCCGATTTCATGGAGATTGAAAAGCAAAGGGGAATTTCAGTTGCTACGTCTGTAATGGCATTCGGATACAACGGTAAGCAAATTAATATTCTTGATACTCCTGGACATAAGGATTTTGCGGAGGATACATTTAGGACCTTGACAGCCGTGGATAGTGTAATCCTTGTGATTGACTGTGCGAACGGGGTGGAAGAACAAACGAAAAAATTAATGGAGGTTTGCCGCATGCGAAAAACACCCGTTATTATTTTCATTAACAAAATGGATAGAGATGGGAAAGATCCTTTCGAATTACTGGATGAATTAGAAAAAACTTTAGATATTAAAGTGAGGCCACTTACCTGGCCAATAGGGATGGGGGATCGTTTCCAAGGAGTTTATAACATCTATCAAAAAGGACTGAATCTTTTCGCTGCCAATAAAACTAAAATTTCTAATGAAATCATATCGATTTCTGACATTTATGACCCTTCATTAAATGAAATTGTTGGAAATCAACCAGCTGCCGAATTGCGCGAAGAGCTAGAAATGATTGAAGCAGTTTATGATATATTCAATCGTGATAATTATTTAGCGGGTGATGTTGCTCCTGTGTTTTTTGGGTCAGCGGTAAATAATTTTGGAGTTAAAGAACTCCTTGATACATTTTGTGAAATCTCTCCGTCTCCTCGAGGTCGTGAAACAGATAAGCGAAAAGTGGAACCAACGGATGATAACTTTAGTGGATTTGTATTTAAAATACATGCGAATTTAGACCCCAAACACCGAGACAGAATAGCATTTTTACGCGTGGTTTCAGGAAAATTTGAACGTAATACATTTTATCAGCATGTGCGGCTAGATAAAAAAATGAAATTCGCCAACCCAACATCCTTTATGGCTCAAGATAAAAGCGTGATTGATGATGCCTATCCGGGGGATGTTATTGGATTATATGACACAGGGAATTTCAAGATTGGTGATACATTAACCGAAGGTGAAATCATGATGTATAAAGGAATCCCAAGTTTTTCACCTGAAATATTCATGGAATTGGAAAACCTAGACCCAATGAAATCCAAACAATTGGAGAAAGGTATTCGACAATTAATCGATGAAGGAGTAGCACAGTTATTCATTCAACAACCGGGGAATAGAAAAATTGTTGGTACCGTTGGACAACTTCAATTCGAAGTGATTAGTCACCGTTTACTAAATGAATATGGAGCTAATTGCCGATTTGTTCCCAGAAATTATTTCAAAGCATGTTGGATAACAACCGATAATAAAGAACAATTAGACTCTTTCAAACGCGCAAAAGGAAATCACTTGGCCATAGATAAAGATGAAAATCTAGTGTTTTTAGCTGAAACAACTTTTTTATTGAGTATGGCTGAAAAAGATTATCCAGAAATCACATTCCACAAGACTTCTGAATTCATGCTTGAGGTTCAAGAGAAATAATTTAGCTTTTTATTTTTCAATTATTTATAATTTGTGTAAAATTGTTACACGAAACTATCTTATTATTAAAAAGTAATCTATGAGAAAAAAATATATCCTTGTGGGAGGTCTGCTTTCCATGATGTTTCTGACCAACTGTGGAGGTTCATCCTCAACGGATGCCAATTCTGAAATTGAAAAAGAAAAATTGAAACTAAAACAAGCTGAGCTTGAATTAGAAAAGAAAAAACTCGAACAAAAAGAAGAGGGAAAAATATCAAAAGAAAATTCTGCACAAGAGGAAAATGCGGAAGAAAACCGCAGAAAGGATGTTGCTGAAAAAGCAAGCAAAGCCAATCGTTTTACTCCCTACACGGATGCTGTGGTAGCAGTAAAACGAACATATTTTTACTCTATGCCAGATGAAAAAACCAAAAAGGGTTCATTCCTCATCGAAAATGATCGCATCACGGTTGAAAAATCGCAGCGTAATTTCGTTTATGTTACATTCACAAACGAATACAATGGAAAAACTACCTCAGGTTGGTTAAAATCAGATGATTTGGAACCAATTTATGCGGACTAATAAATAGCAAATTTTGATTTTCATTAAAAAGCCCTGATGGTTTCATCAGGGCTTTTCAATTTATGTTAAGTAGCTACTTATTTAACCACGTGTTTGATTACTTGCGTGGATTTTATACCATTAGTAATACTTAGGAAGTAAATTCCTGGTGTCAATTCTTGATTAATAACAAACATGTTGATTCCATCATTCACTTCTATTGAACGCTGATTAATAACTTTTCCATGGGAATCCACTATATTCAATGCACAAGCTCCTTGGAATTCTTTGTTGTTAATGACCACTTGGAATTCATTTCCAGATGGGTTCGGGTAGCTTGTAAAATAACCTGATGTAGTTTCAACACAACTCACGTTAATCGGGTCATACAATTTCTCCTTTCCATCATTATCTATTTGACGTAAACGATAGTAGTTTGAACCATTTGTTGCATTGTTATCCACTGCTTGGTAAGTCAACAATTCATTGGATGTCCCTGCCGAAGGAATTATTGCCATTACTCTCCAAGTTTCTCCGTCTGTTGATTTCTCTAAATCGAAGTGTGAACTGTTAAACTCAGAGGCTGTTTGCCAAGCCAATCTCACCATTCCTTCTTCACAAGTTCCGTTGAAAGATAAAAGTTCAACTGGAAGTGGATTATTACTTCCCCCTACTCCACCAAACTCACTGAATGTTGTTAAGCCATCCCAAGTTAAATAATTTGTAATAATTGCACCAGCAGTTCCTTGTGTTAATGCATTAGAAAATGTTCCATCTATTGGCTGATACCATTGACCTCCGCTATATTTTACAGGAATTAAATCTCCAATTGTTTGACCTGATGTTGAAACAAAATCCCCACCTTGTGCAAGAGTTGCTGGATTGAAATATAACTTGATATTATAGTTAAAATTAGACACATCATTATTAGGTTCAACAATCCATGTTTTATTAATATAAGTGGTGTTATCGCTATGTAATAAGGTATTTTTCTGATCTTGAACTTTAACACCAACATAGGCAGCAGATCCAAACGTTGCTGAAGCAAAATCTAATACCACTGGATTGTATTTGTTCGTTCCGTTTGAAGTCCCAACAGGAAATGTGAATGAAGCAGGATTGTATGTTCCTGGAGAAAATTGTTTTCTTAATTCACCCGTTCCAGATGCAACAATCATTTTTGATGAGGCAGGTGTACCATGTATAGAAGCTGAGGCACCAATAGTCATATGATTTGAAGCCAAATCAATCAAGCCATTAGTAAGGGATAAAACACTATCAATCACAACATCTTTCTCTATTTTAACACCATTTGAATTATCAATTGTTAGATTTTTAAAGGTTGTGTTGGCCGCTGACCCTTTTATTTTTTGCAAGCTAGTGCCATTCATTACAACTGTTCCAGACCCTGCATTAAAATTACCATCGTTAATGAAATCACCCTTAACATTGTATGAAGATCCATTGCCTAAGGAAACACTCGCATTCTCACCAATATTCAAATTGCTAGAGTTAAAATTTCCAGCAGCTGGAATAGTCAAATTATTTGAATTTGATACACATGAAATAGCATTCTCTGCACTGACAACAAAAACTTCATCTGATGCTTGAGGAACTTGTGCAGCAACAGAATATACCCCATTATTTAGTACATACCAATTGTTTTTCACATTTGCATTTGAATTAAGCCTACCATTCCATAAATAATCTCCGTCTCCTATAGTTACTCCATTTACAGAAATAGAGGTTGACGGCTGATTTACAGTTATTGTGGTACTAGCCGAAGCAGTACAACCAAAAGAATTTATTGCAGAAATTGTGTATATAGTTGTTTCTGTCGGGGTTACCGATGGATTTTGATCTATCGATGTGAAGCCAGCTGGATTGGACGTCCAAGAGTACGTAGAATTTGGTGTTCCAAATAGTGTTAAGTCATCTATCACCCATGCTTCGCTGCTAGCATTATTCAACAAAGTTAATTTGACCCGAAATTGAGTTGCATTGTTTGGTAAATTTATTTTAACCAAACCATAACCATCAGTTGTTCTATTTCCTCCTCCTGATGGAGCAAAAGCAGATGCTATGTTATTTCCATCATAGGTAATTTCAGCAGTTCCAGTACCTGTGGTAAAACTCCAAAAAGCATTACTATTTCCAGCAATAGTGATTTCATTGGAATAGGTTGTTCCTCCATCCAAAGACACAGCTACAGTTACAACATCAGCCCCATCGGCTCCATTACTAGTTGAACCTATTGAGAAAGAAGCCAAATCAAACTGAAAATACTTGTTAGTATAAGCAGAAAGTCCAGTGAAATTAGAAGTAGTAACTACAGCAGAGGCATTATTACTCCAAAAGGATGTAGAACCCGAATTAAAAAAACTGGATGTTGCGGGTCTATCGCCGCTTACCGAGGTTCCTGATTTCGTTGAACCATTGGTGTTCGAATAACTCCATGAATTACCAGTTTCAAAACCATTGAACGCAATGGTTGAGGAAGGGTTATTAGATAAAGCTGAACTAGATAAATCGGTTGAATTCCCTAAACAAATAGACGAAGAACTTGAAGTAGCTGAAACGCTAGTTGGAATAGGCAAAACGGTGATAGTTCCTGTTGCATTAACAGTGAAACAACCTCCTGTAAGAGGTATAGAATAATTAAAAGTACCTGAAACTGTTGGCGTACCGCTTATTGTTAATGTATTTGAAGTCCACGAAGCGGATACACCTGATGGTAAACCTGTTGCGGTTCCAATTCCAGTTGCTCCAGTAGTTGAATGTGTTATATTTGTTAATGAACTGTTTACACATACACTTGGAGTAGAAGACGCAACACTTACCGTTACACATGGTCGAAGTGCCAACATTAATCCTCCTAAAGTTCTAGGTGACGTATTGGGAGCACATGTTAAACCACCATTTCCAGTAGAACCAATAACGGATTTAAGTGCCCAAGCAGCACCAACTGCTGGAGTATTGCCCACGTTGTTATGCCCAGCATCATACAATTCCGTAAATGAGGAAGGGGATGTTGCGGTCCAAGATGCAAAATTACTAGCAGTTGTGGTAGTTATTCTTGTACAATTTCCAAATAATAATATTGCGGAACCACTACTTACCGAGGTGAGACTCGGAATACTTGAAAGACTTGATGAACTTGCCGTATACCATGAAGAAGGGGCTGTAACATCAAATGGAGTTGTATTATCTACGCCTGAAAATGCGATTATAGCTCCTGTTGCAGCAGAAGACGATGCTGTCACCGTAAATGTATAAGAACTAGGTTCACTTGCACCTGCAATCTTATAAAGCAAAGTGGCTCGTCCTCGATCCAGATTAGTACCTGCAATTACAGTCCAACCTGATGAAGCTGCACTTGATTGAGTTGCGTTAATGTAATTACCAATATTAGCGATCATAATATCACCAGAAACTACCCCAGTAGGCTTATTTATAGTTACAGAAGCAGAAGTGCTAATTGCTGTTGTTGCAGCACCCCTTAGTGCTATCTGTCCCCACGATTGAAAACTTAATAGTCCAATGAAAGTGATTAAACTTGATTTTATCACAATGGAAGTAGTTCCTGTTGAGAATTGTTTAAAAATTTGTGAAATACTGTTTAGTGAGAAGAATATACCTCTCTGAAGAATTAGATCCGTTTTCATGAAAGTTAATTAAAAAATGTATAGTTTAAAAAAGTTAATTTGTCGTAAATAGTAATTAATTTGAATTAGTTTTCAACGTTTAGTTTGGTTTTGTCTAGTATAATGGTTTATCTTTCAAGCGCACTAATTAATGATTTTTAAACTACCGTTGAGTTAAAAAAGCAGTCTATAAATGTTCATTAGCTGCACAAAGGTAAGAGGTTTATTATGAAACTCCAAACGACTTGAATTGCCCTGCCACAAGATTTTGTTATTTTAACAATAACTCTTTTCACCTTTTTTCATTCAGATTAAAGAAACATGAAAATTCAAAAACAAGCGCCGAAATAAGACTTAATATCACAATATCAACACATTAAAAATATACTTAACCGTATTTAATGAGGGCAAAACAGATTAAAATCCAATTATTTGAGGCATAAATTTTCCAAAAAAACGATGAAATTAAATTTTATTAATTTCGATTTCTAGTAATTAAACAGTATGGGTAGATACGAGTTTTTACGATACCGTTTCACGTATTTTTACCGATCATTCCAATCAATATATTATGAAATTTTATTACCAATTGATCCAACTGAATTAATTAAAGCGAAAAACAGCCAAGTTTATTCTGAAGTTTAAAATAGATTTGAATAAAACAAAAAACGACCAAGTTTCCTTGGTCGTTTATATATACTTGGATTAAAAAATTATCCTTTCTATTTCACAGCGTGTTTGATCACCTGAGTGGTTTTCGTGCCATTGGAGATATTCAAGAAGTATATGCCTGGGTTCAGTTTCTCACTGATCACAAACATATTGATTCCATCTTTCACTTCAATGGAGCGTTGGTCAATTACTTTTCCTTGTACGTCCACTATGTTTAGCGCACATGTTCCTAGGATTTCTTTGTTGTTCACCACCACTTGAAATTCATTTCCGGATGGGTTCGGGTAACTTGTAAAATACCCTGTTGTAGTTTCAACACAACTTACGTTAATTGGATCATACAATTTCTCCTTGCCATCATTATCCACTTGACGTAAACGGTAGTAGTTTGAACCATTAGTACCGTTGTTATCCATCGCTTGGTAAGTCAATAACTCATTGGATGTTCCAGCTGAAAGAATCGTTGCCATTACTCTCCATGTTTCTCCATCTGCAGATTTCTCTACATCGAAGTGTGAACTGTTAAACTCAGATGCTGTTTGCCATACCAAATTAACCATTCCTTCTTCACATGTTCCATTGAAGTTTAATAATTCTACTGGCAACGCATTGTTGTTTGGTGACCCAATATTGAACCAACTGAAGCCTGTTACAGTGTTACTTTCAATAGCGAAATCACTTGACGTTCCCGTTGCTGCTATATGGAAGCCTGCTGGTTCCCATGTTGTATGGTCAGGACCCGGTGAACGGATGATGCGTGTTACACTGATATCATTCACTGATGTCAATCCATTAGCGCGTAACTTAATAGTGAATGCTGAGGTATTCAATCCGGATGGATAAGCAGTTCCTGATGCATCATATGGGGTGATATCCCAGTAGCCTTCATCTTCAAATGTTTGGATTACTTGTCCGTCAGGTGTTGTCACATATGTCCAGTTAGCTGCATTAGCCGGCGGACCTGATTTGTACTCCATATCAATGTATCCTCCAGATCCTGGTGCTTGTGTAAAGTTTACTTGTGCATAGCGATTCACGGTTGATAATCCCACAGGGAACATTCCACTTGCTGCCGTACTATTTGTTGCTCCGGCAAACCATCTTCTCATTGGACCTACTACATTACCTGATGTCCAGTTCACTGATCCTAATGTCGATGTACTTGATCCGATTTCCAACTTGTTGTTTGCATTTGTGATGATGTTTCCTTGAGTCATTGTCAAAGCTCCATCAACTCGAACAGGTTTAGATAAAGTAACCGTACCTGTTGTTTTTGCTACTGTCATGTCTTTCAATGCAATCACTGACTGCGTACCTGACATTGTTTGGTTGCCTGTTCCTGATAATTTCAGCGTACTTGTTCCTGCTGATATAGGTGCGTCTATCACAACATCTCCTTTTACTTCTACTATACCAGATAAATTCAAGGTTCCTGTTCCTGTGTGAGCAAATTTTTGGAATACTGCTCCTCCAGAGGTCAATGTTTGGGTTCCTCCTATTTTCTCGAAGTAGATCTCCCCTGTTCCTCCTGTTCCTGGAGTAAAGGTTGCTGTATTGGTAAAATTGTTTCTTACTGTGATGATTTTATCATTGGCATCAAAGGTCCCTGCGCTATTGATAATATCTCCTGTTGTGGAAAGATCACTTGTCAACTGTAGCGTTCCTGCTCCGGTATGTTGAATAGTGTAAAAATCTAATCCTGGCTCCTGGTACAACGTTTGTATACCACTTGCTTTATTAAAGATTACATTCCCTGTTCCTGGTACCAATCCATCGGCAAACCCAGTATTAGCAACATAATTGGAATAGTTACCACCCATAGTTAAATTGAAATTATTCAAATCCAAAGATCCACTATTATTGGTGTAATTTCCATTTATTGTCGTGTTTCCTGCCAATTGTACTGTTCCAAAACCATTTATTGTTACATGATTGAATTCTTGGGAACCCATGGTAACTATTTGTGTACCATTACCAATGAAATTCACTGTTCCTGTACCTGGGGTGAACGTTCCAGCAACTGTCATATCTCCAGTGATTGAAAGTGTATTGGATCCAAGCACTAAGGTTGCACCACTCAATACTGAAAGATTGTTAACAGAAGATGGGACACTTACTACAACCGGTTGATTTGCGAAACAAGTTGAGGAAGGGATGATAACATTAACACTAGTAGGCGCCGAACTAGCTACTGAATAGGATGATGGCCCATTGTAGATTAACCAGTTAGAAGCTGCATTCCAATCTGTTGTTTGACCTTGCCAAACATAATCATTAGTTGCAGTTATTGATGATGTCAAACACGTAGGTAAAGTATGCACCACGCAAATTGAAACATTACCATTAGCAGCACCAGTTCCTGAATGGTAAACGCGTAAATAATAGGTTGTATTAGTAGACAGGGCACCAGCGTTGATAGTCTCAACCCCTCCATTCCCTGTACTATTCACACAACTTACGCTCACTAAATTTCCGACCGTACCACTATACAGTTGTAACACTGCATTATATGTACTAACCCCAGTTGCAGTAATAGCATACGTTGTTCCAGCAATTGAATTTGTGGTGAATGAATACCAAATATCATCATCTGCAGTACCAGGTGTTGTAGCTGAACAACTAGTCACACCTGAAGTGGCCGTTGCTGAAAGGGTGGCCGGTTGAATACTTGTTGTAGCACTGCATGAAACACCGGGTGTTAACGAAATAGCTCCTGCCGGCTCATCATTTACCGGTGGTGCAATCACCTCACTGATGCATATTGCAAATTCACCATTATTAGTAGCTCCAGTTGCAGCATCGTAAATACGAACATAATATAAACTTGAAGTATTTAAGGATAAGGATGTTATTAATTCAGATAATCCAGCTCCAGCATCGTTTATACAAGCTACTGGATTGAATGAAGCATCTAATACCTGAACAACCGCATTATAACCAGCTGAAGGATCAACTGCCAATCGATAATTTGTTACTGAAGAAGTGGTAAATTTGAAGAATACATCATCATCTGCAGAACCTGGCGTTGTTGCTGTACATGCTGCCATACCATTGGTTGATGTAGCGTTTTTACTTGAATATATGTTTCCACAATTTGATGTACACGGGGATCCATTAACTGATAAAGTAATTGCCCCAGCAGTTTCATTATTTGCCGGTGCAAAAGTAGATGCCGTAAAGGATCCTGAGGTAGGTGCACTTCCTGAATTAAATGAAACACTTGGTGAAAACTTAATTTGAGAATTACATAAAATAGAGTAAGCTAAACTATTTTGTAGAGTTGAATTAAAATAATTACTGTTTTCAGCTTGAAGAATAATTCGTTGATCGGTGGAATTTGTTGCAGGAGCCGTACCATTTAACCCTACTGAATAACTCCAAGTTGAACCATTTGTAGCACCGTTGAACATTTGGAAATTACCATAATTATAATCAATGCTATTATCCGATTCATGAAGAACTATTTGGAAATTAACGTTCGGATCTCCGTATAAATACCTTTCCATTTCTGCCCATTCAATAATAATATCCGCAGAGCCAGAACCTAAGGTCCCAACGATTTGATACCTCATGCTAAGATCTTTGTTCGCGATATCTGTACCTTTTATTACTAAATCATCCCATAAAGGAGCCAACACATTAGTATTAGTTGATCCAGTTAAATCATTCGTATAAGTAGTATTCGTATTAGACGTATTGAAGGTCATCCAACCATTGGTTGTTGCTACAAAACCAGTTATGGCAGCTCCTCTATACTTAAAAGTAGTTCCTGTTAAATTAACGGAATTAGTATAGCCATCATCCGCTCCACTCAACGAAGAATAGGTTGAACCTGAGGACATGATAGAATTATAAGAGATTCCGGTATTTCTAGCAGTTGTGTAATTACAAGCTATAACCTGAACATTCACAGCTGAAGTAGCAGCTGTAAGTGGACCGTTGGCACAAGTTACTTGGCAAATATACCATAGGTTCGACACAGCAGAAGCAGGTACGGTATAGTTTGCTCCTGTAGCTCCAACAATATTTGTATAAGTTCCTGATTGAGATGATGAAGACTGCCACTGATAGGTAATTCCAGTTCCTGAAATAGCTCCAGAAATTCCTAATGTTGAAGTTGAACCGCCACACACAGAAGCACTTGTTGTTGTTGCTGTAAGTGCTGGGAAAGTTGAACATGTATAACCTGGGATTCCATCAAATTCATCAGCCCCAATATCTGAGGAGATACCACCCCCATTGGAAGATCCAGCAGGACCTGGTCTGGCATCACCATCTCTATCTATGCTGATTCCTGAAACATTTACACCGCCTGATTCTAAAACAGAAGAAGTTGCATTATTTATATGTAAATCTAACGCAGAACTATTACCAGTTGGATTCACAAAATTCGGGTCATTTGATAAGGATCCAGCATCCTGAGAAGTAGCCGTTTGCCATGAAGCAAATGCTGTAACATCGGTAGCATTATTTAATGCCAAGAAAGAGGATCCTGTCCAGTAATCATTATTATTGATGGTTAACCCCGTCAAACCAGCCAATCGAATAGAATAGTGTTTTCCTGAACCTGCTGTGTTTGTTCTAGCATTTGTAAAAATATTATTTCTTATGTTTCTTGCTCCTGAAGTTGCCGCAGAATGAATAGCAAACGTGTTGTTTGAACTAGATAACACTCCTGAACCTCCAACATATATAGAATTGAAATAGATGCTATGGTTCGATGATGCTCCTGATTGGATAATTCCATAAACTAATGCGTTTGTTGTTATATCAGATCCTGCAGCAGTAATACCTAAACGAATCATGTTATTGTATATTATTGCATTTCCAGCATCAGCAATTTGAATTCCAGTTAATGTAGAACCTGCCGTTGAAGCGGTTAATGAATGTACGAAATTTGATTTCACTTCATTTGTGCCAGCGGTTGGTCCTGAATAATAGATTCCAACAACAGTTGCTGCAGAAGTACCAGAATTTGAAAAGGAATGAAGGTTATTGCCACTTATTACCTGATTATTGGTGGTAGATGCACTGTTATAAATACCATAAACACTCGCTCCAGAACCTGCTGAATTAAAGGTGTTAATTTGATTGTTAGAAATTAAATATTTTCCGCCCGCAGAACCAGGTGTATATACACCATAAATTAATGCAGATGAACCTGTATTGGTATTGGTAAAATTAACTAACGTATTGTTATTTATCGACTGGGTTACTAAACTTGTATTTACTAAAGAACTAATCCCATATATTCCTTTATTCGTTGCATTTGACAATGAATTAGTTAAAGAGGAAATACCAATGTTATTATTTTGAATAGTATAAGTACCTGAATTTGTGGTGTTTTTTAAATTCATACCATACAAATCCATTGTCCCAGTTCCACTAACAGATATACCTGAAATAGTATTATTTTCGATAGCCATTAAACCTATGTTTGTTCCATTTCCAACATGAATCGCAGAATAAGCACCCCCTGTACCGGAGGTAACAATAGCAATTGATCCATTTTGTGAAGATGATCCGAATATGTTACTTGTGGTTGTTCCAATATTCCATGAACCATTGTTGATTTGAAGGCTGTTATTTAATGTGCTGGTTGTGGCTGTATTAAAGATTATGTTTGAAAAAGTATTTCCACTAAAATCTGATGTAACATTCATCGAGGTGGATAAAAGAACCATTGTCAAACGAGCTGAAGTAGAAGTGATAGACAATGCAGAACCTCCACATTGCGCTTGAGTACCACCAAAATAATTATTGTTTATTGTATAAGGTTGGGTGTGGTTAACAAATCCAAGATTAATAAATTGAAACAACTGGGTTGTATACGATCTAGAAACCGTTTGATAGAAGCTATTTCCCGAAATTGTCCACCCGTCATTACCATTATTTATGTTTAGCCCTCTGAAATCCACACCAGCAGTTGGTGAATAGAAGTCATAAATATTATTATTTGAAATGGTAATGGTATTGTTATTGGTTGCACTTGTGGTGGTTGTTCCAGCTGCATAAATTCCGTTGGTTGGTGTTGCTGTTGATGCATTTACCGCACAAATATCGTTGTATTCGACTGTATTATTATCATTTCCATTTGCGCCGGTTGTTGTAGAAAAGACAATTGTCCCAGAGGTTGCGCTGGTGTTTTGACTCTTAATAGTTAAATACCTCAGTTTATTATTGGATGACTCATTTTGGTAATTTACTGCATACCCAGTATTTGAAGTATTTTCAATCGTAATGAACTTATTAGTACCTGTTCCAGCTGGTCGTCCGTCAATAATAAAGTTATTACCTCCATTGTGGTTGATTGTTCCAGTTGCATTTGAACTTGATATTGTCAACGCAGATGAAACACCAGCTGCAGGTCTTACAGTAACTGTATTTGTTGCACTTGCACCCGTAATTGATCCAAGAGAAATTGGAAAAGTTTCACTAGTAGAAACATAATTGCTTTGCAACTCCAAAATGGTTGGTTGTGTTATACCACATCCATTCAAAATCAAAATAGCATCAGTCAAATTGGCATAATCGAACCCAGGACCAATAGTAATGACTGGCGCAAGAATTGGACACCCTGTCGTGCTTTGTGTTCCTGTCAATGGTGATGTTGTATTGTACACTGGACCATTTGTACAAGTAACAGCATTGTATGGATACACATAAAAATCATAAGCTGTATTTACTGTTAGACCTGAAATCACTGTACTCGATGCGGCACCTACATATGATATTGCACCTGTCCCAAGTGAAGTTCCAGCGGTATATGTAGTACCGTCAACAGGTAAAGTTGGTGTGTCACCTGCTGGATACCTTACGATCATATAACCTGTAGGGGAGCTTGTTGAAGCCGTATAATTAATGGTCATCTGCGCAGGTCCTACGTTCGTAAACGTTAAATTGGTTGGTTGGGTAGGAGGAGTACAAGGTGCTTTCAAACTAAAATCATCAAAAGCCATGTACCATGGAGAACCACTTGCTTGATTTCCTCTAATTCCGAAATAATAAACACCAGTTGACGATGGAGTAAAAGATCTAGTAACGAGATTGTATGATTGAATAGCAGTAACATTTGTACCTGAAGGAGAATAAGTTGGAGTAATTTGTGTCGCTCCTACTGAGGATTGACTTGAATTCACAAATACATCATTATTCCATCCCGTCCAACCATCGCCTTGCGCATAAAACGAAAATTCATATGGGATGCCGGCAGTTAATGTAAATCCTGGAGTCCAGACAAATGCATTGGTAGTTGAATAAATATATCTTAAATATTTTGACCCAGAATTAGCGGTATTATATGTTACAGCATTAGACGTAGACCATTTCGTTGACTCACTCAACCAACAATTCGGTAAAGAAGTTGAAGACCCAACAACCGTAGTACCTACTGTAACATTCTCGAAACCTTCTGACCAAGGTATAGATGCAATTCCACAAACTGTAGTAAATGATGATTGGGTACCATAGATAGTTGTTGAACCATAGGTTACATAGGCCTTATAATAATACGTAGTAACCTGTGATAGTCCGGTTAAATTAGATGTAAAACTACCCGCTGATTGATTTGTTGATGAAACTTGAGTACCACTACCGTTGGTAAATCCATTGGTTGTGCTGTACTCGATACCATAAGCAGTTATTGTTTGACAATTGGCAAAAAATACCCCTGCTACTGTTGCCGTTGATGCTGTAATTGAACTAGAGGAACCAGATGTAGCAGTAGCTGGAGTATTTACCCCTGCTGCTGTAACAGCTACTGAAATTGCCGCACTCAGCCCACCACCAGTTACTGGAATATTTCCATTGAATGAAGTTGCGGAAGTTGGTGTAAACTGAACAAATACAGGTGTACTAGCCAAAGTGCCACCCGATTGAGAAATCGTTAAAGTAGACGAATACGTTCCGTTACTTGTTGCAGAAAAAGCAAAACCAGCAAGTGGTCCAACCGTGATATCTGCAGTTGTAAGATAAACACCTGATAAATTGAATGAATTAGCACTACTAGTTGTATTGATACATTGATTAGTAAATGACGTTAAAGAGGTTGCAGACAATGTTGATGTGGCAGCCTGAGTTGTAAATGACCATTCGGTACATCCAGAAGCATAATTTGATCCATTTCTTGGTACGATTTTCCAATAATACACGGTTGATGGAGAAAGAGCTGTCGAAGGACTATAACTCAACCCTGCTTGGTTAGTTGATACCAATGTTAAAGATCCTGAGGTTGTTCCCAAGTAAACATCATATCCCGCGGCATTGGTTGCTGCAGCCCATGAAAGCGTCGGAGAAAGAACTACATCTGTAGTTCCACTTGTTGGTGAAGGAGTTGAAGCACAAGTAACAACAGCGATGAAGGCATCGGCACCAATATCTACGGGAGTTAAACCAGATCTTGTTTGACCATCGTAGTCCGCCGTTACTCCTAAATCGAAACCAGCTGCTTCAGTATTGGTAGAATTGTTACTGTTAATATGTAAATCAGGAGTTGAATTTGTTGGATCAGTATATTGAGGATTGCCTTCTAAACTTGCGGCATCTTGGCCAAGGGCAATTTTCCATGCTGCCAAATTGGCTACATCCGCTGAATTGAAATAACCAAAAACACCACCTGTTCCAGATGTAAAATAAATATTGTTATTAATGGTTAATCCTGTTGGGTTTGCTACTGTTCCATTTATTTTTATAGCATAATTTTTTCCCGTTGCTCCGCTGTTCGTTCTCTCATTTACAAAAATATTATTTCTAAAACTTCTTGTGTTTGTTGTTTGAGTTCCATTGAACGCATATGAAGCACCTGATCCAGCAGTAGCTGTTCCCCCGATATAAATACTATTATTCCAAAAATTATCAGTTCCTAAAGCACCGTTAAAACCATTAATACCTGATGCACCGCTATTTGTTGCAGCGGCACCAAGGGCTTTTGTAATTCCAGCACCTAGTGCAATCATATTATTTCGGTAGGTGGTAGTTCCGCCTGCAACACGAATACCATTAACTTCCGCAGTTGCACTATTGGTAGAGGAAGTTAATCCATATATTAGATTCCGTTCCACAATATTTGCTGTGCTTCCCGTAAACTGTATTCCAGTTACTGTTGTTGACGCAGTGGTATTCGTATTTGATAAGTTGAAAATTTGATTTTGAGAAAGGGTATGATTTGGAGTCGATGTTGTGACATTCATTCCTATAATAGATGCGGAGGTTGTTGTACCTGTGCCTATATTTGATGTTAAATTTCTAACAATATTACTATTCCATACTGCCTGTGCATTACTTGTATGAAGCCCTATTACTTGTGAGGATGCTCCAGTAGCATTCAATTGGATTGAATTTGCAATAGTACCACCAATATTATTCGAACTAGCATTAAATGATACAGACGTTGCAGTATTTGCGCGCAAACCATAAATAATAAAAGTTCCAGATGCTGCTGAATTGGTAACACTAATTCCACCTATATTATTTGAATTAGCAACCCAAGTATCAAATCCTACATTGTAAATACCATAAATATCTGTTGCAGAGGTTGAATTCGTACTGAAGTTGAGAGAACCTGTAACAGATTGGCTACCAAAAGTATTTGAATTTGAGTTTACTAAACCATTTTGAATCATGAGAGCAGCGAAAGGACTGGAAGAACCTGTTCCACTTGAGGTTACGCCAGTCAAACTAACCGATGCAATTGTATTATTGTTTATATTGGAAATTGTCCCGAGGGAAATACCATTAAAGTTTATACCTTGAAATTTTCCAGTTGACCCTGATAAAGTATAAGTTCCTGTTTGTGAATTGGATGAAAAACCAATGATATTATCAGTAACAGTCATACCCTGCACTCCACTTGTTGCTGTGGAAGAATTTAAATCAATAGCCCGATGTGTCGACCCTGTTGTCCAAGTTCTTGTTCCTGTTTGATAAAAACGATTATTTGTAATTGACCAAGTGTTACATCCACCATTTATGGCTATACCAGAACTTGATACCGTTGCGCCGAAATAATCATAAATATTATTATTATTAATGGTAATTCCACTGTTTCCAACGGCTGTTGATCCGGTGGAACCATTTCCCAGAATTGCTTTTGTTGGTAAATTTGAACCTGCTGGCCCAATATTACAATTTGAAATTGTATTGTTATCATTACCTGTAGTTGTACCTGTTGAGAAGAAAATTACAGCGCCATTTGTTCCAACTGCAGCACTGTGTGATCCTAAAACAGAACAATTGGTAATTGTGTTGTTTGTTGCGTCACCTACAAAAAGTAAAGTGGATGTCCCTGAGGTAGCAGATGCTGTTGTGTTAGAGATAGTTAAAGAATTACCTGCAGTATTTAATCCATTTATGGTTACATTATCGGCACCATTTAAATTAATCAAAGAACTACCTGCAGTAATTGCACCACTAATGATACGAGCAGCACCTCCATTTGGTTGAATTAATATTGCTGAATAACTTGCTAGCCCTGATCCAGAAGCATTTAACACTGCCGTTGCAGTTTCTGTTGTATTTCCGGAAATACTTATAGTTATCGAACCTTTATGGGTTCCTGCGTTAATAGCATCAAAGGCAGCTTTTAATGTGGCATAGACAGTGGGGCCTGAATTCCCCGTTGTTGCTGTAACAACCACAGGACTTCCACCAATCGTAAAGGTAGCTTTATAATTATTTCCAAAGTTAGAAGCATATACCGTTCCTCCAGAACAAGTAACGGAAGCTTCACTATATACTTCCAGAGTATAGGTTCCGGGGGCTAATCCTGATAGTACATTTACTGAATTTCCTGTTACAGACCACATTTGATCTTGCCCACCACAACCATTTACAAAACCTGAAGTATATGGAACGTTCATAGAGATAAAAGATCCAGATGGGGTACCGGTATAAATTCGATACATTAATCTTGATGATGTCAAGTCACATCCGCCACACTTCCACACATTATGTTCAGCTCCTTTTAAAGTTAGTGAATTAGATGCTGGATTAAAAGTTCCGAGATTTGCTCCATTAAAATCTGTATTTGCGGTTACCGCATTTAAATCATAATAAGCATTCGCACCACCATTTATGGATAAAATAGCAAAGGTGTTATTGAAACCAGCCGTTTGAGCCACTAAATTGCTGATAGAAAAACTTAGGAAAAGTCCAGCCAATATTAGGCGAATTTGTCTATAGAAATTCATTTGATAATAGTTTAAGCGGTAAAATTATGAAATCTTTGATGGATGAGAAAATAATAGTGTCATTCAAACATTAATATGTTATAAACAATAAAAAAAATTCTTATTAACAAAAAAGCCCTGATGCAATCATCAGGGCTTTTCAAAAGATTATAAGTGACTATTTCACAGCGTGTTTGATCACTTGAGTGGTTTTAGTTCCATTTGAGATGTTTAGGAAGTAGATACCTGGGTTCAGCGTTTCACTGATCACAAACATGTTTATTCCGTCTTTCACTTCAATGGAGCGTTGGTTAATTACTTTTCCTTGTGCGTCCACTATGTTTAGCGTGCATGCTCCTAGGATTTCTTTGTTGTTCACCACCACTTGGAATTCATTTCCTGATGGGTTAGGGTAACTTGTAAAGTAACCTGCTGTAGTTTCAACACAACTTACGTTGATTGGATCATACAACTTCTCTTTTCCATCGTTGTCCACTTGACGTAATCGGTAATAGTTTGAACCATTCGTTCCGTTGTTATCCATCGCTTGGTAAGTCAATAACTCATTGGATGTTCCAGCTGAAGGTATCGTTGCCATTACTCTCCATGTTTCTCCATTTGTTGATTTCTCGACATCGAAGTGTGAACTGTTAAACTCAGATGCTGTTTGCCATACTAAATTAACCATTCCTTCTTCACAAGTTCCGTTGAAGTTCAACAATTCTACTGGTAGTGGGTTGTTATCATTTCCACCTCCGTTGAAGAAACTAAATCCAGTTACACCTGTCTCTTCCAAAAGATAATCTCCAGAAGCTAATACAGAATGACCTGCACCTTGAGTTCCTGCCAACACCCATGTGTTATGGCTCGGACCTTTAGAAGTAATGATTCTTAATTTACTTATATCCGCAATTACGTTTCCATTTGAACCACTTGGCGGTAAACCTGCTTGAAGTGTACTTGGATTGTTCATGCGTAATTTAAGTGTATATGGTGCTGTATTCAATGCTGCATAAGCAGAACCAGTAGCATCATATGGAGTAATATCCCAGTATCCCTCCTCTTCATAATTCTGAATATACTGACCAGGTCCATAAGTTAATGGTAATCCCGTATATCCTGTTGATGGAGTTCCTGTTTTGTATTCAGCTATCACATATCCTCCTTCACTTGGAGAGGCTGTAAAGTTTACTTGAGCATAACGGTTAATAACGCCTTTTCCAGGGATATTAGCTCCTACAGGGAACACACCACTAGCAACAGTGTTGTTTGTAGCTGTAGCAAACCATCTTTTCAAAGGTCCTCTCACTGTTCCAGCTGTCCAGCTAACTGAACCAACCGCTGTTGCACTAGAACCAATTTCAAGAATGTTTGTACCGTCTGTGATAATATCACCTTGAGTCATCGTTAACGTACCTGCAACTTTAACTGGTTGAGCTAGAGTAACAGTACCTGACGCCTTATTCACTACCATGTTATTCAAGTTAGAAACTAGACCTGTTCCTGAAATAGTTTGTGTTCCTGTACCATTGAAAGTAACTGTTCCTGTACCTGGATTGATGGATCCGTTATTAACTAAATCACCTTGAATTGTTAAATTACCCGTATTTAAATTAACTGTTGCTCCAGTTCCAATGTATAGATTATTGGTGTTACCTGTAGATGATACCGATGCGGCGTTAGAAGAGCTAACACAAGATCCCGCAACCGTATTCGATAAAGTATATACTTTATCAGTACTTGATGGTTGACCTTGACCTAATTTAACCCATGCATTTGCCGTACCATCATTTTGGTATTGATACCAGTTTGAAGATGTAGCCCAAGTATTATCAGTTAAACCACCCCAAAGTAAATCTCCAGTTGAAACTACACCCGCAATTGGTGTGATAACCGGTTGTTTGAAGTCAATGTTAATTGTATCGCGGCTGTAACAGAAGTTACCGCTTGTTTCTCTCGATACATTCCAAACCAATTGCTTAACACTACCACCTAAAGCCGAGTTTGCAGCTGTTACGTTGATTACAGTTGACATTGGATCGTCTACTAAAATCATACTAGTTCCTACAACTGTCCATTCACCTTGAGAGTCTACACCTATTGAAGCAGCAGAAACTGAAACTTCTTTATTACCACACATTGCTGTTGAAGTATAATCAGGTGTTAAAATAGAGGCAGCAATTGTTGGTGAGTCATATACGTTTAAAGCAACTGTATTAGAATTCACTGCAGTTCCACAACCACCTGTTACCGCTACCAAATAAGATCCATCATCAGCGGATGTTGTACTTGGAATGTTGAAACTAGCAGCTGTTGCACCTGAAATATTAACTCCACCAAATTTCCATTGATATGTTAATGGTGTTGTACCCGCTGCTACCACAGTAAATGTAGTATTTTGACCCTCACAACCTGATGTTGCCACCGGTTGAGTTGAAATAGTTGTTAAAGGATTAACTGTTAACAATGCATTATTTGATGTTAGTGTACCACAAGTTCCTGTTACATCAACCGTATACGTTCCTGCATTTGCTGCTTGCGTATTTGCAATAGATAAAGTTGCACTATTTGTACCAACGTTCGAACCATCTTTTTTCCATTGATAAGAAAGAGCACCTGTTCCTGAAGCTGTTACAGAGAAGTTAACAGTATTACCAGCACATAGTGTTGATGCAACTGGTTGGGTTGAAATAGCTGTAGATGAATTCACTGTTAACAATGCATTAGAAGAAGTAACATTTCCACATACTCCTGAAACAATTACAGAATATTGTCCTGCATTTACAGTAGCGATATTAGCCACAGCCAAAGTAGAGTTTGTTTCACCTGTTAAGGCAGAACCATCTTTTCTCCACTGATAAGATAAAGTACCTTGTCCAGAACCAGATACAGAGAAGTTAGCTGTTGTACCAGCACATTGTGTAACTGCCGTTGGTTGTGTTGCAATTGAGGTAGCTGTGTTAATTGATAACGCAGCGGATGAAGAAGTTACTGTACCACAAGTACCTGTTACATCTACCGTGTAGTTTGCAGCATCACCAGCAGCAATACCTGAAAGTGTCAATGTTGAAGTAGTTGCCGTAGCATTACCGGTCACATTTGAACCATTTTTCTTCCATTGGTATGTCAATGTACCTGTTCCAGTTGCACTTACAGTAAAGTTTTGAGATCCACCCAAACAAGCAGAAGCTGCTGCTGGCTGAGTTGAGATCGCAGTTGCACTATTTACTGTTGAGGCAATAGCTGAACTTGTTGCGTCTGATTGAGTTAAACATGCACCACTTAAGCTTGATGTCATTGTTAACGTAACCTGATCATTATTTGCTAAGGTAGTGCTAATCAAAGTGGCATTTGTTTCACCAGAAATTGGTGTTCCATTTAAATTCCATTGGTATGATGGAGTAGCGCCCATGTTCGCTGATGAATTTACACTAAATGTAACAGATGTACCAGGACAAAAAGCAGATGAAGAAGAACTTTGAATTGCAACCGTTGGAGTAGCAGCCGTACTTGTTAACGTAACTGTGTTACTTGCCGTTGCAGCACTACTAGCCAAACAAGTTTGAGCTGAAGGAGTCATTTCGACATAGATTGCATCTGCATCATTTGGTGTAGCCAACGTATAAGTAGCATTTGTTTCACCACTTACAGCTGAACCATTCAAATACCATTGGTATGTTGGTGTTCCGCCGTTTGTAGGTGTTGCAGTAAACGTGATTGAACCACCACCACACGCTGAAGTTGAAGAAGCTGAGTTTGAAACGGAAGCAGTTATTGTTGGATTAACCGTTACCGTTACTGTTGTTCTTGAACCTTCACAACCACTTGCATCAGTTCTATCCGCCACGTAATAATCTGTTGTTCCAGCAGTAGCAGTAGAAGGAGTTGGTGCAGTTGAAGAACCTGTACCTCCTGTTGGAACTGTATACCAATAAAGTGTATTTCCAGCTGTAGAAGTAGCTGTTAACGCAAATGCCGTTGCTCCTTGACAATAAGCTGAAGGATTACTTGCAACTGGTGCACTTGGAGTGGCATTTACAGTAACCGCGATTAAAGCCAATTCACTTTCGCAACTGTTTGAACTAGAAGACTGAGAAACATAGTAGTTTGTTGTTCCTGCAGTTGACGTAGAAGGTGTTGGAGCACTACCTAATGCAGTAGCACCAGTAACTGAAGGATAACTTGGAGCAGCTGAATACCAATTTAAGATATTAGCACCCGTAGCTGTTGCCGTTAAAGTAGAAGCTGTAGCTCCTTGACAATAGGCAACCGGAGTTGAAACTGTTGGTGCGGCAGGTGAAGTGTTAACATTTAATGTAACCCCCGTTCTTGAAGCACTCACACAACCTGTTGTTGTATTTTGAGCTGCTGCATAATAGGTTCCAGCTGTTGCAGTAGAATATGTTAATACATTATCTCCTGAAGCTAATACTGTACCACCAGTTGATGCTGCGTACCAATCTGCTGTTTCACCAGCACCTGTTGACACAGTTAAAGATTGATTACCACCTGTGCTACAAGCTGTAGCATCTCCTAAAGAGTTAGGTGCAGCTGGTAAAGCATTTACAGTAATATTAACCGATTGTGTTGTTGTACACTGCGTGTTTGGATTGGTTGCAGCTACACTGTATGTAGCCGTACCAGGAGTTGACAATACAGGGGTAGTATAAGATGTTGCTGTTGCACCACCAATATTTGAACCTGCAGTTGCCCACTGGAACGTGTAGTTAGCACCAGGAATAAATTTCCAAGCTGTGTTTGTGATTGCTGCAGTGTTTGCGTACGCTGTTGCACCAATAGAGGCATCTGCATTTTGAAGACCAACCACTTTATTATTTGTAGAACTTGCATTCTGAACGTGAATTTCAACGATACCTGTTGTTTCAAACAATTTTACTTGAACGGTCATTGAACCATTAGTTGTGAAACCAGGTACACCATTCCATTCTGCAACAAATGTTCTAGTTGGTGCAATTCCTTGCGTCCAATATCTAATTGTTCCAGAATATGCATAATAATCATTTGCAGCTGCGGCAATAATATTTGTTGGTTCTGTTGCAGTTGGGAAAGCCGTTGCATACGTGTAGTCACCTAATGAGGTAGCGTTGTATGCTCCAAACTGTAATACCCCATTAGTACCGATATTTAACGTAGTGTAGTTATTTCCGAAGAAGTTGTATGTGAACCCAATCGGAATATTTTGCCAACCTCCATCATCTAATGTACCAGATGCTAATGCAACACCTGTTGTTCCATTTGCTACAAGGTTTGTAGGTGAAGAAGGTGACGCCATTGCGAAGGTAGTAGTTGAATAGGTAAATCCAGCACTTGCCAAGTTGGAAGCCAATGCAGCTGTATTACCCGCACATACTTCAGTTGGCGTAGATGTTGGAGTAAACGCAACCGCATCAATAACTCCTACAGTTTGAGTACCAGAAACTGATCCACAACCGGCTACCGTAGCATTCATTGTATAAACGGTTGTAGTAGTTGGACTAGCTACAGTAGAAGCACCAGAGGTAGTTGATAAGTTTGTATTAGGAGACCAAGTAATTCCTGATGCACCTGTTAATTGCGTACTTAAAGTTACCGATCCACCTGCTTGACAAATTAATGCATTAGCAGGGTTAGACGCTACCATAGGACGAACTGTAAAGGATACCGCACCCCTTGCATTACTTGCACACGTACCGTTGTTGTCTTCTGCATAATAAGTAACAGAACCTGAAGTACATTGTACTGGAGAGGTAAATGGAGAACCCGAACCAACCGCTGTTCCGCCCGTAGCAGATGTAAACCATAATGTATTTGCTCCAGCTGTTGAAGTAAGCGTTGCTGCTCCACCTACATTTACAGTAGAAGATCCAGAAACAGCTGCGGTAGGTGTTGTTGGTACTGAACCACCAGCAACCGTTGCTACGACATCATCAGATGCAACACATCCGTTAGTACCTGTTACCGTTAAGGTATACGTTGTTGTTGAAGTTGCAGAACAGTTTGGTGTTAATGTATTGGTTGCAGACAATGCTGTTGCTGGTGACCAAGAATAGGTTGGATTTGGTGATACACCTACATAATAACTTAATGAAACTGTGTATGTAATTGTCATTGCATCTCCCCAAGCATCATTATCTTGACCTCTTACGGCAATCACTAACCCATTTGCCGCTTGTCCATTAAAGTTGGTATACGTTGTGTTAGTTGCACATCCAGCCGCTCCTTGTTGCACTCCGTTGATACGAGTGGTTACGCTATACCATCCTGGACAATTTGCACCACCCGCAGATGAAATATTAACAGTGATTCCAGAAACAACAGCACCAGCAGGTAAACCTGAAAATGTGTAAGTAGCTGTTGGGTTGGTGTTGTCGGTACCAGTCAAAGTTACTGTTCCAGAATTTGCAGTACCTGATGAGGATGTTGCGTCCGTTGAACCAGCCAAAGCAACCACTTGACCAGAACACAAATTGAAATCTGAGCCTGCATTAACTGTTGGTGCAGCAATACCAGCTCCTGAAGCAGAAACATTTTGAGATGTTGCTCCAGTACTTGAGACTGCAATTGTACCGTTGTAAGATGCCGCTGCAGTTGGTGTTAATTTAACATAAACGGTTTGGTTTATTGATCCCGAGGAAGGAGTCAATGTTAACGTTGATGTGTATGTACCAGTTAGCGATGTAGAGTAAGTAAAACCAGATAAGGCGCCTATTGTGGCATCGTTCGATAAATTTACACCTGAAATTGTAAAGGAATTTGTTCCTGTGGCATTGGTACATATATTACCGAATGCTGTTAATGCCGAGCAAGATAAAGATGGCGTACTTGCAACTGTTTGAGCAGCAGAGTAAAAGACAACATTACCTGGACCACATGTTCCTGTATTTCCACTAAACCAACATTGTCCCTCGCTAACCAAATCAAATGCCAAGTAATAGGTGCCATCAGCTAAATTGGTAGTGTAGACAGGCCCTGCAGAAGCATCCTTTGCTTCAATTGACAAAGAAAATGTACCACTTGCTCCTGGAGCCAAAGATCCTACAGATGTTCTGGAGTGAAAATCGCTCCATGGCAAACCTGAAAGAGATGTGTTCGTAGTATTCCAACGTACACCAATATTATTTGGATAGGTTGTATTCCATGTTGCTACCCCTGTATTTTTAATAGTAATCGAAATGGTTCGTGCTTCACCTCCCGTCCATGTTGCTGCACCTAAATTAGACGAAATATATTTCCATCTGTAATTAGGTATTGTTGAAGTTGTTGTTCTTGCAGTACCGCTACCTGATGAATTAGATGGTGTCACTGAAATTGTCCCGTTAGCAGTTCCAACTGTTACGGTTACAGAATTTGTACCCTGCCCAGCTGTAATTGTCCATGTTGCCGGAAAAGACCACGTGTAGGTTACACCAGATACATTTGTTACTGAATATGTTTGAGAAGTTCCAGGCTCGGCATTCAATGTTCCTGTAATTACAGAAGGTTGAGCAGGTGGAGGAGGAGTGAAAGTAAACTTCTTCCCCACCAAATTGGTAGTTGCAGTTATATTATTATTTGCCGTTGTACTCGAAACTGTTGAGGAAGCTGCAGGCGTAACACTTAAAAAGGTAGAAGCACCATTAATACCAACTGATGCAGAAATCGCTCCTGCTGTCGCCATTGTTGGGCCATATATAAATTCGATAACATTTGTTGTTTCGTACAAATTCATCCTGTAAGAAGCAAATGCAGTAGTAGATGTAGTTCCACCACCACCTATATTAATATTGTGCCAACTTACCGACAACACTCTATTGGGTGCTACTCCCGTTGTAGCGTAGGTAATTGCACCAGTATTTCTATGATTATCATCCCAGAACGGTGCAATCAGTGGTCGAAGTGCTGCAGTATTACTCAATGCATTTGTCCATCCACTAGCAATCGCTGTACCTCCCATTCGAACCATTCCATTTGTTGTAATACTAAATGTTGTGTAATCAATATTATCAAATTTAAAAGTAAATCCAATTGCAATTGCCGTTTGAGTACCATCATCGCCTGTTGCAGTAGAATTTGTTCCTGTAACTTGAGCGTATGTTCCAGCCGATTGAGCAAATGTATACGTATTTACCTGTCCCCAAACACCACCAATCCCAGCAAAAATAATTGCTAGGGTGAGTGCGAAAGATTTGAAGAACGAGGGGGAGCTTCCCTTCGACAGGCTCAGGGTTCGATCGGTTCGAACTTCGACACCCTTCGATAGACTCAGGCATTGCTCAGTTCGCGAGGGAGATGAAACTCCGGTTGATTTGTAACTTTTTTCCATAGTTAAGAAATTGATAGGAGAAAATAAAATCGAACGACCCTTCGGACTGAAGCCCGTAGGATAGCTTTTGCCATTTTGGCGATGAATCATTGCTGATTCGTTTGTTTTTAGTTTTAGGTTTTTCATAGTACCTGGTTTAAAATAAAAATGAAATCTCGATAATGCCATAGTTTAGTTGAGCGTAATACCAAAATTTCAAATTATCCAATAAGTAAAAATACTTATATACAGATATAAAGGTTACATAAATGAAAGTTTTTGAATTTTAAATGAACAAATAACCTTTCACACTGAATATTCCTTATTACCTACATATAAACATTTTCGTCTTAATAAAATTAAATTATAAATTTACATTAAAAACACACTTTCGAAATAAATCCATAAAATTGTGTTAAAATGAAATAAAAATAGTTCAATTTCAAGGGTGAAATGTATTAATATTTTATTAAATAATCAATAAAAATTAAAAAAATATTTTGTAAAAAGAAAAAAAAGCCGGATTGAGATTGTTAAGGAAAATAAGGATATTTATTCCGGCTTCGAGATTGGTACTTCTTTTCTGCTCTCCCCTACTTCATCTTGCTGATATAAGGTCAATTAGAATTGAAAATTGTATATGATAATTTGATTGGTTTGCCTCGTTTGGCGTTGTATTACAGAACAAACTTCAGCATAATCAATAAAGCAGCCAACTAAATTTACCTTGCTAAATGAAAAATAAGGTGTAATCCCTAGGAGTTAATACGTGGTATTACGTATAAGAATGCTGTTCAATCTATTTTAGGGGGTACTCCACCCTCATTTTCATGTTTGAACAGGGGAAATTAAAATCTATTGAGAATTTAGTTCCTTTTCTCGAAAAAATCCGTAAAATATTGAATAGCCAAGGCATAGCTCGTGAGACCGAATCCCATTATGGATCCAACGCACACCGGCGTGATCATGGAAGTATGACGAAAACTTTCGCGCGCGGCGATATTTGAAATATGCACTTCCACCACCGGAGTTTGAATCGCGGCTATGCAATCTCGGATAGCAACGCTTGTGTGGGTATACCCTCCTGCATTGATAATAACCCCATCAACTTCAGCTGCTTGCAAGTAATTAATAATTTCGCCCTCCACATTGGACTGAAAATAAGACAAATCCACATTCGGATGTTTCAAACGTAATTCAGAGAGGTACGTTTCAACAGATTGTGTTCCGTAAATTTGTGTTTCACGTGTACCCAACAAGTTTAAATTGGGGCCGTCAATAAGTGCAATTTTCATTTCTATGTCAGCTTGGGACCGCTATATTAAGCATTTTGTTTCATACTTAAAAATTGAGCGTGGATTAGCTGATAATTCTATTTTGGCCTATCAAAATGATGTATTCAAACTGGCTGACTTTTCGATCCCACGTAAAAAGAACGTACAGGATATTTCTTATGCCGACCTAACTGAATTTGTATCTATCTTATATGACTTAGGGCTGAGTGCACGGAGTCAAGCCCGTATCATTAGCGGAATCAAGCATTTTTTTGGCTTTTTGTTGTTAGAAAATGAAATCACCCAAGACCCGAGCGAACTATTGGAACAACCCAAAATTGGGCTAAAACTTCCTGTTTACCTGACCATTGAAGAAATTGATGCATTGATTCAAGCGATTGACTTGAGCAAAAATGAAGGGCATCGCAATCGAGCCATGCTTGAAACCCTTTACAGTTGCGGTTTGCGGGTAAGTGAATTAGTAAACCTACGATTTTCTGATTTATTTTTTGAAGAGGGATTTATTCGTGTTATCGGAAAAGGAAACAAAGAACGCTTGGTACCGGTTAGTCCAAGTGTGGAAAAGGAAATTGGGATATACGTGGATTTTTATCGAAAACAACAGGACGCAAAGCCTGGAAATGAGAATATTGTCTTTTTAAATCGCAGGGGTGCTCAACTTACTCGTGTTATGATTTTTACGATTATTAAGGATTTATCCGAGGCGATTGGGCTGACAAAAAACATATCCCCTCATACGTTCAGGCACTCATTTGCTACTCATTTAATTGAAGGCGGAGCCAATTTGCGGGCAATTCAAGAGATGTTGGGACACGAATCTATAACCACCACAGAAATATACACCCACCTAGATCAGCGCTTTTTACGGGATGCTATTCAGTCGTTTCATCCAAGAAATGCGAAGTAGGTTAAGGAGATGAGAGTTGAAGCTTCGACAGGCTCGGCTTTAAGAGTTTAGAATGGAAACACCCCTTATTCTGTTACAAAAAATGATTAAAATAACCCCATCTATATTACAAAATACACAATTAAGTCATTAATAATCAATTAATTAACTTATCTTTTGTTTTTTCTTCGGTTTTCGAGCCAATTCGGTACTTTCTTTTCGGGTTTTTGAAGATCACCCAATAGTTTTTCTGCCAAATCAGGGCGCTTAGCTTTGTCGAGACGGGATTTGATCCATTGGTGGTTCTCACGCTTATACCAAAAGAAAAAGCGATTTTGGTTTTGTTTTTCTTCTTTCGTTTTCGCCGTTTTAATTGGTTTCAAGGTATATGGATGAACGCCCGTGTAATAGATTACCTCCGCAACAGTCATAGGAGTAGGAGTAAAATCTTGAACTTGTTCCAATTGAAAGCCCATATCTTTGGTTTCTGCAGCTAAATTCGCCATATCTTCCTCTTCACAACCGGGGTGCGACGAAATAAAATAAGGAACTAAGGGCTGATTTAATTTGTGCTTGGCTGAGATTTTATCGTACTTAGCTTTAAACTTATGAAAATAAGAAAACGATGGTTTACGCATTACTCGTAAGGTTGCATCAGAGGTATGTTCGGGCGCCACTTTTAATCGACCGCTGATATGATGCTGAACCAATTGCTCAATATACTCATCGTGGTTGCCATCTTCGTTGTTTTTGTTGAAATCATCTACCAGCAAATCATAACGTATACCAGAACCCACAAATGCTTTCTTCACCTTTGGGTTGGCATCCACTTTTTTGTACAACTCAGTCATTGGCTTATGAGAAGTATCAAGGTTATTACAAATTACGGGATGAATACAACTTGGAGAGGAACAACGAGCACAAATGGCCTCATCTTTTCCTTTCATTTTGTACATATTAGCCGATGGACCTCCTAGATCGGAAATGTACCCTTTAAATTCAGGATGCTGCACCACTTCTTCCACTTCCGCTAAAATCGATTTTTCACTTCGTGATGCGATGAACTTACCTTGATGGGCTGAAATCGTACAAAAACTACATCCACCAAAACATCCACGATGCATATTGATGGAAAACTTAATCATTTCATATGCCGGAATCACGCCCCTTTTCTTGTATTTAGGATGAGGCAAACGCGTATATGGCAAATCAAAGGAACGATCAATCTCCTTTTCAGTCATGGTTTTATAAGGCGGATTAATTACCAATGTTTGATTACCCACATGTTGAATGATTCGGTTTGCATCCCATTTATTGGATTCCACCTCAACCACTTTGAAATTGGCCGCATATTTCAATTTATCCTTTAAGCAATCTTCATGACTTGCCAATTCAACGGTTTCCCAATTTTTATTTTTTGGCAATTCGTTGACTTTATCTTGCACAAAAGCAATCTGTCTGATTGTTTTAATTTGATTAAACGGAATGCCTTTTTTCAATAAATTCAATAATTCACGCAAAGGCTGATCACCCATTCCGTAAACCAGTGCATCTGCACCCGAATCAACAAGCACCGATGGCATCAATTGATCTTTCCAATAATCGTAATGAGTAACTCGTCTTAATGAAGCTTCAATACCACCAATCAATACAGGGACGTCAGGAAAAAGTTCTTTGAGGATTTTAGTATAAACGGTTGTTGCATAATCGGGACGAAAACCAGAAACTCCACCTGGTGTGTAAGCATCTGTTGAACGCAATCGCTTGCCTGCTGTGTAATGGTTCACCATGGAATCCATGCAACCGGCTGTTACACCAAAAAAAAGTTTGGGTTTTCCCATTTTTTTAAAGTCGCGCAAATCATCTTTCCAATTGGGTTGAGCCACAATTCCGATGCGCAATCCTTCGTCTTCTATGATACGACCAATTACCGCTGTTCCAAACGCAGGATGATCTACGTAGGCATCGCCAGAAATTAAAATTACATCAAATTCTTCCCAGCCACGTTTTTCGGCTTCTTTGAGAGATAAAGGGAGCCAGTCGGATAAAGGTCTTTCGTTTTGCACGATGTAAAATTACGGAAGAAAAATGGAGAATTTGTATTGTAGAATTGAAAATGTAAAATTGAAAATTAGTTAAGGAATTGGAATAGATAATTTACAGAAGCAGTTTGGGCTTTATCTTAGGAGGTAAATGAAAACGGAAAAATGAAAGAGTGGAGTTTGGGGAATGTAAAATTGAGAATGGAGAATGGAAGCTACGACAGGCTCAGCTTTACAGAGTGGGGAATGGAAAAATTAATTTTACTTTTTAAATTTCCATCGTTCTAGGTGACCAAGCATGAACGGGCGAGAAAACAACCACGCAAAGAATTTACTATTACCACCTGCAATCATCCCTTTTCGGGATGCTTCAGAAAATTCTTTCAAAGAAACATCACCTCCAACAAATGCACCATTGACATAGCAATAACTGCAGTATTTTTGACTTCTTGTGCCATCTATTTCTGTACCTCCACCCTGTTGGTCTTTGTTCAAAGGCATTCCACAAGTTTGACAATTTTTGTAGGAACTTTTTGTGCTATTTTCCATCGAATTCATTATTAAATCTTATTTCAAAGATACCAGTTATTATGTATCCAAAAAAGAGATTATAGCTGTACTCCTACCCTACATGAGCAAGAACCTCAACAAAAACAATGATGTAGAAATCACAAAAAACAAGGTAAGAAATAAAGAGAAATCTTCTAGTTTATTTCGAGTAGCAATGAGCAACACCTCTTTATCATGAATGGGTAAGTGGGAAAATTCTTTATGTCTTGAAAGTACAAGCTTTGTTGCTTTTCGCTCAAGCTGCCTAGAGATTTGATTGTAAGTTGTCATCTTGTTCTATTTTTATAAAACAAAGGTGATACATAACGCAAAATTACTTGGAAAAATGGTATTAGGTATTTGAAATTTTACCAATGAATACGCGGGTTCAAATACGTAATTATACTAATTAGTTGTTGGTGTTTTTTCGCCGCACAAGTTAATTTCTAAAACTTGATGTTTTACATGTACATCCAAGTCAAGTGATAACACATACATTAACTTGGTTATTGCCGCTTCGGTGGTCATATCTGTCCCGCTGACAACTCCTACTTTTTGAAAAAAAGAACTTGTTTCGTATTTACCTTGTGTCACGGCACCTGATGAACATTGACTGACATTAACAACGATTCCACCGGATTGAATATAGGAGGCCACGCTTTGTTGAAAAACCACGTCACTGGAAGCATTTCCCGAACCGAATGTCTCCAAAACTACCGCTTTAAATTTTGAAACATCTAACAGGGAACGATATCCTTCAAATGGTATTCCAGGATACAATTTGATTAATGCCACTCGATTATCTAATTTCTTAGAAAAAGATGGTGTTTTTTCTGTTGATCTAAATAACCGATTTTTATCATATTCAATGGTGACCCCAGCAACAGCTAAGGGAGGATAATTGGGTGATAAAAAGGCCTGAAATTGGTTAGCAGATACTTTGGACGAGCGATTTCCTCTGTATAGTGAATATTCAAAATAAACACATACTTCCTGCACAACCGATTGATTGTAATCATCTTTTTGCGCGGCAATTTCAATCGCAGTTATTAAATTTTCTTTACCATCGGTTCTGATTGTTCCAATGGGCAATTGAGATCCAGTTAAAATAATCGGTTTCTTTATTCCTTGAATTAAAAAACTTAAGGCAGAAGCCGTATAAGCCATAGTGTCTGAGCCATGTAAAATGACAAAACCATCATATTTGTTATAATTCTCCTCAATGATTTCGACAAGATTAATCCAATGATCGGGCGTCATTTCGGAAGAATCAATCGGTTTGTATATGCTTACGGATTCAATGTTTACTGGAATACGATTCAATTCTGGAACTTGATCATACATGTGTTTAAAGTCGAAGCTTTTTAATTCGCCGCTGATTGGATCATTGATCATTCCGATAGTGCCACCGGTGTAAATTAATAAGATTGAACTTTTGTTTTGCATAATGCCTAATTAAGAATAAATTTCATCCAAGGCTTCGCAAAATAGATGTGTTGCTTCAGCTAAAATTTCGGTTGTATGAGCAGAGGAAACAAAGCCAACCTCATAACCGCTTGGACCAAGATAAACTCCTCGGTTTAATAATGCAGCATGCAACTCATTGAATTTTGTCATATCCGGATTAATTGCGTCTGCATCTTGAATGCGCTTTTTACCATCAAATGAAAGCCAGAAAATGGAACCAATTTGAACGATTTCAAAATTATAATCCTTCGATTTAGCATGTGCGTTAATGGTTTCCACCATTGATTTTGTGCGCGCCTCTTGGTTTTCATAAAATCCTGATTGATTACACGCAGTCAATTGCGCGATTCCAGCTGACATAGCAACTGGATTTCCCGATAAGGTTCCTGCTTGATAAACAGGTCCATCTGGGGAGACAAACGACATGATTTCATTTTTTGCACCATATGCTCCAACTGGCAATCCGCCTCCAATAATTTTACCATAGGTTACAATATCAGGGATGATTCCATACACTTCAGCCGCGCCACCAAATGCCACTCTAAAACCAGAAATTACCTCATCAAAAATTAATAAAATCCCTAATTCAGTGCACCATTCTTTTAAATGAGTGAGAAATGTTTTGTCTTGTAAAAGCAATCCATTGTTGGCCGGAATGGGTTCGATAATCACACAAGCCAACTCTTCTCGATATTGCACCAAGGTTTCTCGTAATTTGGTGGAATCATTCAATGGTAACACTAAGGTTTCATTCGCAAAAGCCTCAGGCACACCAGCGCTTGAAGAAGACCCAAGTGTGACCAATCCACTTCCTGCCTTAACGAGCAAAGCATCTACGTGCCCATGATAACATCCTTCAAACTTTAGAATTTTAGATTTACCTGTGACCCCTCTTGCCAAACGAATAGCAGACATAACCGCTTCCGTTCCAGAACTTACAAATCGCAATTTATCGATAAATGGAATTCGACCTAGAATCAACTCAGCCAATTCATTTTCCAACCGAGTAGGTGCACCAAAACTTGCTCCATTTGCCATAGTTGACACCACCTTATTAAAAACCTCTGGGTTGTTATGTCCCAAAATCAGAGGTCCCCAACTACAACAAAAATCAATAAATTGATTGTCATCTTCATCCCAAATATAGGCTCCATTGCCTTTTTTGATAAAGAGTGGAGTTCCGCCAACGGATTTAAAAGCGCGAACGGGAGAATTTACCCCTCCAGGAAAATAGGTTTTTGATTTTGCAAAAAGTTCTGCTGAAACTGTTCGTTTGATGGTAGTCTTGGTATTCATAATGTGTATCTTTGTCACTATAGAACAAAGTTAATAATATATTGTGCGCAATGACACCCTTTGAAAATTCACTTGCTTTTGCTCAACAGATGGACGAGAACGATCCATTAAAAGATTTTAGAAATCACTTTCATTTCCCCACGTTTCATGAAAAACCGATTCGTTATTTCACCGGAAATTCATTGGGTCTGCAACCAAAAAAAGCTTCTCAATATATTCATGAAGAATTAGAATCATGGGCTATGTATGGGGTTGAAGGACATTTCTTGGGTAAACGGCCTTGGTTTTCCTATCACGAAAATTTAACCGATTATACGGCTGAGGTGGTTGGTGCTAAACCCATTGAAGTGGTTGTCACTCATTCGCTCACAACCAATTTGCATTTATTGATGGTTTCTTTTTACAGGCCAAGCGGAAAGCGAACAAAAATTTTATGTGAAGCCAAAGCATTTCCAAGTGATCAATATGCCTTGGAATCTCAAATCAAATTTCATGGATTATCGATGGATCATTTGGTGGAAGTTGCACCGCGAGAAGGAGAGTATTTAATTCGAGAAGAAGATATTTTATCAAAAATCGATGAATTGGGTGATGAGCTCGCTTTGGTGATGATTGGAGGCGTAAATTATTATACCGGTCAATTAATGGACATGGAAAAAATTACACAAGCCGGACATTCCGTTGGAGCCATCGTCGGGTTTGATTTAGCGCATGCAGCCGGGAACATCAATTTGCACTTACATGATTGGGGCGTTGATTTTGCTGCATGGTGCGGATATAAATATTTAAATAGTTCACCAGGAGGTGTATCTGGAATGTTTGTTCATGAAAGACATGCCAATAAACCTGAATTGCCACGATTTGCGGGCTGGTGGGGATACAACAAAGAATCTCGATTCAAAATGGAACCAGGTTTTGTACCTATGCCTGGTGCCGAGGGATGGCAATTGAGTAATGCACCCGTTTTAGGAATGGCAGCCCATTTAGCAGCGCTTGAATTATTCCACGAAGCTGGTATGGAACGGATTGGTAATAAAAGAGATGTAATGACCGCTTATTTAGAATTTGTCATTCACGATGTTTCAGAAAGAAATAAAGAACGTTGTACCTTTGAAATCATTACTCCAGCAGATAAAACAAAAAGAGGAGCGCAACTTTCAATCTTGGTTCATGGACAAGGAAAAGCCTTGTTTGATAAATTGAGTGAAGAAGGAGTTGTGGCCGATTGGCGTGAACCAAATGTTATTCGCATTGCCCCTGCCCCACTCTATAACTCATTTGAAGATTGTTATTGGTTTGGGCACCACCTGGAAAAATCTATTCAATAAAACTTCACTTTAGAACAATTAATTACATTTTATTACTAGATTTGATTCAAAACAACTTACATGATCTTAAAATACCTTTTCTCTTTATTGATTGTCTTGACTTTTTCAACCGTTGCAAAAGCTGATCAATTAGAAATTTTAACCCTTGAGCAGGCTACAGCAGCTACTGAATATTTACAAGGCGAGGAGATGGTATTATTGTGGTGTGCCTGTTGCGAAGGTGAGGAACCAAGAGCCGTTTTTATTTCTGAAGTTAACTATCAATCGGTTGGAGATAATCAATATTCCGTTTATATCAAGGGAGTAGATTCAGAAGGAAACGAAATCAATGAATATGTAGATCTAGCATATGTTCACGTTCTTATAGAAACCACGGTATATTGCTTAGGTACTACCTTAGGTTATGAATGTGATCCCTGTGTTGATCCGTTTAGCATAGAAGAATAAGATTAGTGTCTTGGGGCACTATTTTGTAAGTTTTACTCAACAATTCATAATAATTTTCAGGATTAAAACTCGGTAATTCGTGGTATTACAAAACCATTACCATGAACCATATCCTCAAACTTGTCAAAGACGTAATTTCAGATACTTGCATTACCATTATCTTAAATACGCACAGAACTAAACCTGAAAAGCTTCAAGACTCAATTGCGTTGAAAAACCTAGTAAATCAAGCTGTTACACGGTTACAAAAGTTGGAAGACAAAGAAAAGTCGAACCAATTAATTGAGAAGCTTGAAAAATTATCTTCTTCCATCGATCATACTTTTAACCAGGAAAGTTTGTTGCTCTTTGTAAACGAAACCATTTCCACCTATACACGGCTGCCGATTTCGGTTGGAAATCGAGTGGTAATAGACAAAAGTTTTGCTAC
>JACCDY010687540.1_pt1 | contig 55863 bp, 43 predicted proteins | sample 7446391 | NCBI WGS metagenome assembly JACCDY01 (sample SAMN15323451, study PRJNA562643) | freshwater metagenome | isolation source: river surface water | place: USA:Blue River Watershed | collected 2017-08-18
AAAAAACGGTGTTTACATCCCATAACTTGGCTACGCGTTACGAATACAATTCGCTAAACCAATTGGTAGCACAATCTTCTCCCGACACAGATCCAATGGATATTTTTGAACTAACATTACCAAATGGATTACACAGCAGGCTTACTACTCAAAAAATTCAAATGGTCAACGAAAACGAAGGCTATTTAGCGGGTGAAGTACCTCCTTCAGCCAATACAGTAGGTATAAACAGAGGTTACTTGTACAAAACACAAGACGGAGGGCACACCTGGAACCGTGTTTACGGAACGGTGGGAAGCAACTTCCAAAAAACAACCATGTTAACATCAAACATTGGTTTTGCGGTAGGAACAGATGGGGTTATAGTAAAAACAACCGATGGAGGTCAAACTTGGGATCTTCTCAATACATGGTCAACTACTGGTATGATTACGGATTGGAACGACATCACCTATTCAGCAAATTTAACAGGTAATTTCACGGTCACAGCCATTGGGAAAAACGGAGTGGTTGCCCGCAGTACTGATTTGCAAACTTTTGCTTTAGCAAACACGGGTATCAATACGGCGTATAACCTAACGAGTATAACTCATGATGGGCAGTATTTTTATGTAACGGCGAATAACCCAACAGTTGGTACTTCTAGCATATATCGTAGTGCTTTCAATCCAATTTCTTGGTCCTTGTTTGAATCCTTTGCAGCACCAAAACTAAAAACAATCGACCGTGCGCTCGCCAACCGTGCCTATGCAGCAGGTGTTGATGGAAGACTGTATATGAATGAGGACATTACCAATGGAAACAACCGCTGGAAAATCATTGATAATAACCTTACACAAGAAATTACAGACATCCAGTTTTTCAACAATGATCAAGGAATAGCAGTAGCTAACGGTAAATTATACAGAACCTTAAACGGAGGTGCACTATGGTCATTAGAATCAAGTGACAACTTCACACACCTATCTGAGTCCGCTGATGGTTCTTCCGTTTTAGCGGTTGGTTCAGACAGTAAAATACGTTTGGTTGTAAACTCCATAAATCCAAATACACCACTGATTCCAATAGTTATACCTCAAGTTGGTTTAGCCATCCAAGCTGGGTGGGTAGACCGCCAAGGATCCGGAATCACAAGTTCTACAGCCCTCGTAATTGCTGCAGGTTCAGAATTGTACATTACGCTAAATGGGCAGGCAGCCAACCCAATATGGGCTAATTTTGATCTATCCACGTCTACAAATAACGAATCCATCAAAGACCTTAAGCTGGAGCGCAGTGGTTCAATGATTAGAGGGATGATTCTAACTGAAAACGGAACCATTGTTCGGTTCAATTCGGCACTTGCAGCAAATGGTGTAAACGTATCAACTGCAAATAATCCAACTTTATGCATGGATAAAGAGGAAAATAGTCCTTTTGTCTATATGCTTCGATCAGATGGTACTATCGTGCGCAATAACATTCAAAATAATTCGAACACATTTTATAATGCTGCTTCCGGTGTTTCCTCCCCACATGAAGCTTTCGTTGTCAAAGGAAATTTTGCATCCTTAGTAGGTGATAAAATTGCTTTAGCCGAACTGAATGGTGGTACTTCAGCACTCAACGCAGATTTATCCACAAAAACCAGTCCTGCAATCTTAACCAAGGTTAAATACCTCAACGGTTCTCTAATTGCAATCGGTACAGACGGAATACTCTACAAATGGGAAAACAACCAATGGAACTTGAAAAGTACCGCAACGAATAGAAATTTATACGCACTAGGTACAGCAAATAACACGCTTTACCTGGCAGGTGAACATGGATACTTTTCTTCTGCAGTAATTTCAAACAACAGCTGCACAACTCTTCCTATGACTTTAACAAATGCACAATACGTAGATGAAGCCATAGATGACGACCTATTGGACATGGCATTCAACGGTAACAAAATGTATGTAGTAGGTCAAAATGGAAGAGTACTTTATTCTCCGGATCATACTTCTATGGCTTTTGCCAATTTGCAACAAGGCACTCAAAACCTGAACGGAATCAATGCCATTCCAGGTACAACTAAAATGCTTACTGTTGGAAACAAGAATACAATTATTGAACAAGCCGCATCTAATTTTATGGTCACAAGAGAAATCTTTATTCCTGCCTTGCGTGATATTCATTTTGTCGATGCTGCAAACGGTACTTTGTTGGGAGCTAATTTCACGATACGCAAAACCAATGATGCAGGATCCACATGGCTTACGATAAAACCGGCAACTGGCTCAATCCCAACTGGTTCATATTCAGAAGTAATTACCTTGGATCAAAATCGCTCCATGATCTTTGGGCAAGGATCTCCGATCAATATTCTGGCAAACCAAGCGCAAACGTTTACTTCTGCGCCCAATCCTAATCAGGTAACGGATGTTCAGCGTAAAAACAACAACCTATGGGTACTCAATAGCTCGGCTGTATTGAAGTACAACATCCCAACAAATACATGGTCAACCCTTACATCCCTGCCTTCTTCCGCAAATGCAATCGAAGTTTTCGACAACGAATCCTTTGCAGTCGCAGGTAACAATGGGCTATTCAGGTATTATTCAAATACTGGTGCGCTTATTTCCTCTGCCAACATCAGCGGGCAAAACATACGTGACTTGCAGTTCATTGACAAATCCACGGGAGTAGCTGTAGGCGATAACGGAGCATATTACAAAACAACCAACAACCCGATTGATCAAAATGGATACATGACAGCTACGTCTTGGTTGCAACAAGTCGGCGTTTTCAACACCAACGTAGATCCTTATTTGGTAAGCGCTGCCAATCAAATAAACATCAACACCATTTCATTTTCTTCACCCATTTACGCCATATTAGGAGGTGTATATACAGCAGCTTTCAGCCAAAATACGCCAATGTATTGCTACGTCCGAAATGTTTTTGATCCAAATGCACGTTATTCATCCCGCTTTTTCTACGATAAGCTGGGTCGTTTAGTCGTTTCGCAGAATGCACGCCAATACAACCTGGTAGATGTCTTTGGTCAACAAAAACCACGCAAATACAGTTACACACGTTACGATGCCCTTGGACGAGTAATCGAAGTAGGTGAAAAAACCGAAAACTCAGACCCAACTCTTGCCTTCAAATCCATTTTTGGTACAATGGTAGCAGAATATTACAATCCAATTGCTATAGACGATTCCAAATTAGAAGCATGGATAAATGGAACGGGTGAACGTAGAGAAGTAACTCGCAGTTATTACGACACATCAGTCTATACAAATATTGCCAACCTAATTCCAAATCCCTTAACCCAACGCAAGCGAATTGTGCACGTTACTTATGAAGAATTGTGGGACGCAAACGAGCAAACCTACGATCATGCCACCCATTACGACTACGACATCCATGGCAACGTAAAAACGCTCATTCAAGACAATAAAAAGATGGCGCAAGCGTTTCCAAGCTTAGCCTCTCAACGTTTCAAGAGAATGGATTACAAATACGATTTAATCAGCGGAAATGTTCACCGAATGAGTGCTCAAGACGGGCAAGTAGATCAATGGCACCATGCCTACCGCTACGATGCAGACAACCGCATAATTGAAGCATATACAACAAACAAAACACCAATTCTCCAAAATTCTGTAATTACCCAAACTTTAGAAAATGAGTTGGTTCAAAACTCAGATTGGGAAAAAGATGCTGCCTACAACTATTACGATCACGGCCCATTGGCAAGAACAGAAATTGGTGAGGTTCAATTGCAAGGTTTTGATTATATTTATAACCTGCAAGGTTGGATGAAAGGTATCAATGCAATAGAAAATGAAAAAGACCCGGGTCAAGATGGTTTGCTTCCAAACGGAACAACCAATAACCCGAACGCCCTTTTTGCAAAGGATGCCGGAGCATTTAGTTTAGAATATTTTAATTCCGATTACCAAAGCATCAGTGGTTCCGTTCCTATTTCAACAGTTGCATCAGGCAGTCATCCTGCCGCCAACAGTGCTGCTCTGTACAACGGAAACATCAGGTACATGCAAACGAGGTTGACAAACGTCAATACCCACGATGCAATGCCAATGCTCAATGCATACAAATACGATCAGCTAAACCGCTTAAATGAATCCAGAAGTTACGAAAGTGGGTTAGCATCAAACACATGGAATCCAAGCTCATACAACAATGCGTATTACAACGCATTTACCTACGATGCCATGGGCAACATACTCACCCAACAAAGACACAAACGAGATGGAACCAAGATAGAAGAAATGAGCTATAAGTACCAGTATGCCAACGGCAAATTGCAACGCAACCGCTTGTATCATATCAACGATGCTGTATCCGCATCCGTGGATAATACAGATATTGATGATCAAGGAACCTTTGATCCACTTTCAACCAACATCAATCAAAACAACAATTACAAATACGATGAGGAAGGGCGATTAGTGCGCGACATTGCAGAGGACATCGCAAAAATTACGTGGCGTGTTGATGGAAAAGTCAAAGAAATTCAACGTGGTTCCGATACCTCCAAGCGCTTCATTCGTTTCGATTACGATGCCATGGGGCACCGAATCGCAAAACACGTTTATGACAATACAGGTATTGTTCTGAAAAAATCAACATACTACATCCTTGATGCTCAGGGAAACCAAGTCTCAATGTACGAACACGAAGTGCAACAAACCGTGGCAGAATTTAACTTGGTAGAACGCAACATGTTTGGGTCTTCACGGATCGGTACGCGTAAAGACAACATCAACATGCTCAATCCTGAACAAGACTCGGCTTTCGCCAAACAACTTGGACACAAGTTGTATGAATTTACCAACCATTTAGGCAATGTACTCATCGTTTTCACCGACGTGAAAACGCCTCAAGACCAAGATGCAAATGGCACAGTTGACGCATATAGGGTCTGTTTACAGAATGTTTTTGACTACTCGCCCTTTGGCGCAGCCCTTGATGGGCGTACGATTGAGAACGACTTTTACCGAAGAGGGTTTAACGGGATGGAAAAAGATGATGAAGTGAAAGGTGGTGGGAATAGTTATGATTTTGGTGCGAGGATCTATGATTCGAGATCGGGAAGGTGGTTGACAGTGGATCCTGCGGCACAACAATTACCCCAACACTCTCCAAATAGTTTTTGTTTTAATTCTCCGTTAATATTATCTGATCCAGATGGAGAAAAGCCCAAAGTTGAAGTAGTGAAAAATGAAGATGGAAGCACAACCATAACCGTTACAAATTACATATTCGCTTATCGTAAAGGTAAGCAAAATCAATTACGGTCTTTAAATCAATCTGTATTAGATTCTCACTTAAAAGGAGGGACTTCAAATTATAATAGTGAAACAGTTAATATAATCATTAAGACGAAAGTTCGGTATGTTAACAATATAAGACAAGCCAAAAAGGAAATAGATGCAAACGAAGGCTACGGGGTAATAATGGAATTAGGAAATAAAGGGGGTCATCATACATCCAAAGGCAAATACGACTTCATTAAACTGGGAAAAGATAAATCTTCCGCACAAGGAGCTCATGAAGTTGGTCATGACATCGGGTTTGGAGATCATTATATTTTTGCAGGTGAAAATTTTGCTTTTCCTGAAATTTCAAGAGCTGATGGGTTAATGGGAGGTAATAATCCTCTTAACCAAAGTGAACTTGACATTATTGCAAAAGACGTGATGATTGGGTCATTAAATACCCCCCAAGTCTTCAATAACAATCAAGTTATAAGGCCCGTAATTAAGAAAAATGACACTTGGAAAAAACGTGATGTCATAGAAGTATATACTCAAGTAGAGGGTAAAGATGATGGTAGTATGTCCGTTGATCCTTCATCTGTAGGTAATGTAAAAAAAGTTAAAGTAACTAGAACAAAAGACAGTCCAAAGGGGAAAGTAGTTGAATAAATTATGAGCAAAACTACATACATATTATTTCTATTATTATTCTACCTTTCAAATGAATTAAAAAGCCAGGATTCATTATTGCAATTTGATTTCTATCAGAAAATAGTATTTGAGTTGAAAGATAGTTTAACTTATCAACTATCTTTAAAAAAGGGATTATTTTACACAAAGGCTGTGGCATCGGCTTCCGAAAATGATTATTGTATTTTTATTTTAGATAAAGACTTTTATCCAAAGAAAGTCATAGATGTGAAAGGTAGAGCTAAGGTCGTATATAGAAGGAAGGCAGAGTTAAAAAAATCACTTAAACTCTATATGGATTCTAAATTAATTGCAGAATATTATTATAACCCGCCTTTTGGCTTCCCTCTGCAAATGAACAAATCAAAGGTTGAATTTCCAAAAGACCTTTTATCAATGGGGTTCATGTCTTTTTTGAATAATAAAATTGGACTAAAAAGATTTGAATGGCAAAAATTTTCATTGCAGTTTAAACAGCTTGGAATTGAATAACCTTATCATATTGGTACAATATGTCGGGAAGTGTGTTAACCTGTGATTACTTAAAGTCCGTTTTTCCCATTCCTGCCTCTGCAACCCAAAAAAAAATGCCACAATTAGATTTTTGCTCTCAAACCCTTGTGGAAATTGCTTTTGCGCACCTTTCGTGTCTTTTTCATTCACCCTAATCCGCCGGAATTACAGAGTGTAAATGGGGAATAAAATAAAAATAATTAATCCCCATAAAATCACTAAAAATTACGATGGACTGAGTCAAAGGCCAGCCCCTTAGAGATTATCCAAAATAAGATACTATAAATTTCCTCTTAATTAGGCTTCCATAAAATACAAGTAACCCCATGGCTTTTTCTCGAGTATGTTTTGAGAAAAAGTTATGGCTACAAAAATTCAAATTACCAAAAAGAGCAAGATGCTCTCAGAAGAACAGTTTTTCAGTTTGCTCAATGATATGATTGAGGAAACGGAGAGCGGAGTTAGAACAAAGAAGAATGGGCAACGGATTTCATCCGGTTCTATTAGAATGTATCGGTGTCTAGAACGTTCCTTGCAGGAGTATGCCGCGCAAAGCTCCTTCCGAATAAAAATCTACATCGATCAAAACCTTACATTCAATGAAAAAATGGTGGCTAAAAAATACTACGCCAAATTCTATCGGGCATACACCAATTTTCTTTACCAGAAAAAAGATTTTTATGACAATTACGTCGGTTCTTTAATGAAACTGCTTCGCGCTTTTTTTAACTATTTGGATGGAGATAAACACATACCCGTTGGTTCATACCATCGTTCTTTTTACACGCCAAAAGAGGAAATTCCTATTGTGGCGCTATCTGTTGAGCAATTGCAATACATCATTTTCAACGAGGAATTTAACAAGAAAATTCGCCTCAAAAAATTAGAAAAAGTTCGTGATACTTTTGTTGTCGGTTGTACATTAGCATTGCGCGTTTCAGATTTGTTGAGTCTCACGTTTTCTAACCTGGTCATCATTCAAGATGCACACTACATTCGGGTAAAATCCCAAAAAACAGCAACGGTAACCAATGTTAAACTTCCAGATTACGCCGCAGAAATAATAAAAAAATACAAGCAAAAAAATGGTCCTTTGTTACCCACTATGACACCGGAATGGTTTAATAAAAAAATCAAAATGATGGCTAAACTGTTACCGGATGATTTTGAAATGGTAAAAACGAGGGAGAAAAGGGGCAAACAAATGATTGTTTACGCGGATGCAAAACGCAAAAAACACTACAAATTATCAGACCATATTAGCACCCATACGATGCGCAAAACAGCCATTTCAACCATGCTCTCACTGGGGATGCCCGAACATGTGGTTCGCAAAATATCAGGACATGCGGCAAACTCCAGAGAGTTCTTTCGCTACGTAAAAATGGCTCAAAATGTCATTGACAAAGAAGCAGACAAAGTCTTTGATCAAATACGCAACTATGAAAAAACAGACGCCACACAACAACTCAGTTTTTGAGATTTTTCAACGAAAAGTACCTACAAAACTACGTTTTAGTTGCTCCTTAAATAGGTACTATTGAAAAGTTTGATTTCTGATTCTGGAATGCGATAGACGGAGACGATATTCTTCGTCAGCTCTCTACACTCCCTTCGCTCAATCTCGCGGACAGCTTCGCATACGGTATCGTGTCGCTCCGCTGACTCTACCGAGTGGTTGCATTTTTTTCGCGGAGAAAGGTTTTTTGCTTCGAGTTTGAATGGTTTCTTTTGCCTTAAATCTGTTTCTATGTTTAAGTTTCTCGGTTGTTTCTTTCTCCGATGAAAAAAAACGATCTAAAAGAAAAACCGCCCAAGTTAAAACTTGGGTGGTGGAGTTAATTTATTCTGTTGCAGTTCTTTTGGGGGTGCATACATCATTAAACTAAAACTATTTTAAATTATTTTAATTTTCGTTTATAATCTTCCCGACTTCCATCTTCACCTCCAATAAAAAAATAAATAACATCATTTTTAATTGAATATTTTAAAAAGTCTTTTTGTCTATTTTTAAATTGGTATCTTTTGTAACTCTTTGTCTCCTGAACATATTCAATACTATCAACAAAAACCACTTTGCCATCAATCACTTTGGTGATTTTATTATTTTTAATTTCAAATTGAATAGTAGTATTAATTATTTCATCTTTACTTAAAGGAGAAAACCTCTCATAAAGACACCATATACCATTTATAGTATCCAATGTTGCTTTAGATTCATGTGAAATTATTTGTTCTCCCAATTTTTTAGGTCTGTTAATAATCAACGAATCAACTTTTAATTGAAGTTTTTCCACCTTAACCTGTTTTTCACCATCACAACTTTGTGATATCATTAAAATTAATAAAAGAAAATTAGACAAAATAAAGTTATTCCACTTTTGCATCTTCTGCTCGATTTCTTGTTTGATTAAATAATTTTTGGTTAACTTTTCCAAGAGCCCCCTCCATTTTAGTTTTATTTGCAGAAGTACGACGTTTCTCGTACGTGTATTTTGCTTTTAAATAATCTTCATAACAAGTCTCATTTTGACTTATTTTATCGTATTGAGCCCTTGTAGTTTCATCTAATTTTTGGTATGCCAATGACCTAGCCTGTAAACTTCCTCGCCATGCCATAGCATTGTACCAATCATCAGAATGAGAAGTTCCAGACTGTGCATCAAACTGTTTCATACCATCCACAAATAAACCAATACTTCCAGCAGCCATAGTTTCATGGTCTGCTTCTATAACATTTGGGTCATTTTCATTTCTGTTTAATGTTGGATAATTAGCAATACCTTCATTATCTCTCGCTAATCTCCATTTTTGATGTACTCCTTCATGTAATAAAACTTTTGCTGCAAAAGTTGCATCCATTGCTAATTTATCATTTACAAAATTTTCCGAAGCAAACTCAATAGTAAGATTACCCATAACCCGATTTGGATTTGAATAGGCAAAAGAACCATCACCTTGCCACATCTTTGTCAAAACAACATTATCTTGATTTTCAATAAATCTTTTATAAACTTGTTTATAAGCATCTGTGCTTGTAAGGTTTTGAATAATTATTTTAAATTGAGCATTATTTCTTAAACTCGAATGCCATATAACTTCTTGTCCATCTGGGTCAACAAAACCAATTGGATTATTCAATGCAAAAACATAAGTGCTAATATCTGGATACTTGGCTGATTTCCTATCAATCTTTGACGTTCTACCTAATCTCACATCAAGCCACCTATCGCCCATATCTACCGTGTTGCCTGAGTTTGAAACTTCGTCTATCTTTTCGTGAGAACCAAACCCATACCGATACCCAACACCCTGCATGCTTCGTCCGTCTAGCAATACGCCGAAAGGGCTGTAATCATTGGCACTTTGCATGCAGACCCCTTTACTCCACTTTTGAGTGTAATGGTACTGATTATCAGAATAGTGAGTTTGTCTCATGTGCTGAAAAAGTGTAATATTTTTAGTAAAAATAAAAATTAATGAGCATTTAACCTAACGAATAAACACCCATATTTATAGGTGTTTACACCCATTTTTGTCCACGAGAGAAAAAATCTTATTATTATGTAGGTATTTGTATAGTTCCAATACACAGTTACAATAAATACAATTATTCACGGTAAGCTATAATTTCACATCTCATTTAAAAACACAATAATTCTAAGGGAAACTAGGTAAAAAAAAACCACCTCGCTTGAGGTGGTTTTTTTATAAGACAACATTTCTATTTTGCGGCAGCAAATTTTTCTGCAACAACCTCCCAATTAATAACATTAAAAAATGCTTGAATATAATCCGGTCTTCTATTTTGGTAATGTAAATAATAAGCATGTTCCCAAACATCCATACATAAGATTGGAGTTCCATTACAGCCCTCCCCCATTAGTGGATTGTCTTGATTTGCTGTAGAACATACCTCTAATTTTCCATTTGTAACGCACAACCAAGCCCAACCAGAACCAAATCTTGTTGCACCTGCTTTAGCAAATTCTTCTTTGAACGAATCAAATGATCCAAATGTAGCATTGATAGAATCTGCTAATTCTCCTGTTGGTTCTCCTCCTTTGTTTGGTGCCAGGATCTCCCAAAACAAATTGTGATTCCAAAAACCACCTCCATTATTTCTAACAGCAGGTTTATCTTTACATACTAACAAAATCTCTTCAATGCTTTTACCTTCCAAGTCAGTTCCTGCGATGGCAGCATTCAAATTCGTAATGTAAGCTTGATGGTGTTTTGAATGGTGTATTTCCATTGTTCTTGCGTCAATATGAGGCTCCAAGGCGTCATAACTATAAGGCAATTGTGGTAATTCGAAAGCCATGTTATTCTATTTTTAGGGTTATTAAATTATAATTCAAAATTAACTACAATTCTTGAACAAGAAACAGTAAATAATGTTTGAAGTTTTATACTTTTTGAATTCTTACCTTAAAAATCAAATAAAGCAATTGCCCAAATAGAATAGTGGCAAAGAGTAAATGACTTGTTTGAACTAGTCCTGGCATATCGGCGTAGGCTAAAAGCACACCGGAAACTAAGCCCAAAGACAAAACAAAAAATATCCATCGGATGGGTTGATGCTTGTATTTTTTTTCATTTAAATACGCTATTACACCCAATAAAATCAACACTAACCAAGAAAAGCTCCTATGAAAATAAAAGGACCAGCCCAGTTTGTCAGTCCATGACTCCCTACCAAATCCTTGTTTTGTTAGCTCATCAATATACTCCCTTACTTGAGTTCCTAGAAAAAGTTGATACGTAGTTATTATAAAAATCAAGTAAAAAGTCAATTGCATAACTTTAGGAAAAACAACGCTGGTTTTTAATTCAGCAGATGACATTTTGTAGATCAAAAACAATTGAATTCCAATAATTACCAAGGCTAAAAAAAGATGCACGGTTATAGTCCAAGGTACCAAGTTAGTTGCTACAACAATAGATCCAAACCACGCTTGGAACGCCATAATTAATAAGTTTATGACGGCTAAATAAATTAGTTTTGATTTTCGATAATAGATAACCATCCAAGCAAAGGCAATTAGCATCGCATTTCCTGCAAGAAAACCTAATAATCTGTTCACATATTCAGTCCATGTTTTGGTAGCATTAAACTGCTCCTCGTAGTAAATTGTGGGATCATTTTTGATTTTAATGGCCGTTTCAGCTAATCCAATACCAGTTAAAAACGAACAAAATTTATCCACTTTTTTTGACCGTTTCGCCAGAAATACATTTCTGTAATCTGCTGGAAGTGAAGCTTCTTCTGTGGGTGGAACCCATTGCCCAAAGCATTTAGGCCAGTCCGGACAACCCATTCCGCTTCCTGTTATTCGAACGAAACTTCCGGCAATTACCACTAGATAAATTAACACTAAGGTTACCCAATTGAATCGAATAAAATTTGACGAAAATTTCATGTGCCAAATTTACATAAACTAGTTCATGAATAGTGTACTACAAATGTAAAAAATCGTTATCTTAGCTAAAAGCAGTGGTATGCGCCAAAACCAATTCCTTATTTTCTTGTTCACATCGTCAATTCTATTCTTGACAGGATTGGCTTTTTCGCAAGACACATCTGAAATAGCTCCGGAAATTCGCGCTCATTTCTTGAAAGAGGAACATTACATGGATTCACTTTCTTTTTATCGAAAAAAATATAAACGCTCCAAGAAAATTCAAAAAAAAGAAGAGACTGTAGAATTGGCCTTTTATGTTGCTTTACAATATTACCCTGAACTAACAGATACTAAAATCAGCGTAAAACTTAAAAAAATAAAATCTACTATGCTGGCACAACCGGATGCTGATTTTATAGTTAAGTCTAGAAACAATCGAAAATACCGCATTTTGATTAATTCTAGCAAATCAGTTAACGGAATGAACTATCAAGACCTTAGTTTTAATTCCCTAGTTGGATGGATTGGGCATGAATTAGCACATATAACGGACTATCATCAAAAATCTAATGGACAACTGGTTCAATTTATTTCCCATTATTTATTCTCTAAAAAACACTTGAAGCATACGGAGAATTCGGCGGATAAAGAGGCCGTAAGACGGGGACTTGGGTACTCATTGTATGAAGGGGTGACCTTTTTATTCAAAAATCCTAAAATTTTCAAAAAATATAAAGAAAGAAATAAGGAGTTTTATCTTTCTCCAACCGAAATACTCGCTGAAATACAAATGACGGAAAAGAAAATTAAATGATCTTAATCCATATCCTCTAAATCAAAGTCAGCTAACTCTTCATTCATATTTTTAATTAATAAGGCTATTTCGCTCATTAGAATAGATTTCTCTTCGGTACGATTACTAGATTCTAAGTATTCTTTCAAATGTAATTGAGCCTCTAAAATATCTGCTTCTTCAAACGGACCATCCAAATTTTCGATGATAGTAAGACATTCCAAGGTTTCCAAATAATTTCCTTCTGATGCAATTTCAACAAATTCAGCAAGGTAATTACTGTAGTCAATTCGGCTATTCCAAATGGTTGCTAACAATTCTTGTCTGACATCAATAAATGAAGGGTTTAAGATGATTTGCATCATATTTTCTTGTGCTCCTTCAAATGCTAAATCATTAAAAAACTGCATCATTTCAGCTTTGTTTTTCTCTGATTGGGTTGTTAGTAAAATGCTTGCTAATTCGGGCAACAACGTTGATGTCATTAATCCATTTAATTCATTGATCGCTTTGGAAAACGATTGTTCATTACCTGATTTCAATTCATCCAGTAATTGCTTGATTTTTATTCCGTTGTTTTTGCTCATTTTTTGGCTAATTTTTCTGTAAATTCTATCAATAACCTACCCATTTTCTCGAAGGCTTCAAATGTTAGATTTTCGTAGGTATCGTTAATATCATGATAATTTTTATTTGGACCCATTGTATAAATGAAAAATGCAGGAACGCCAGCTTGCGTAAAATAAAAATGATCGGAATTAGCTGCAGGTCCTCTTTTTTTGATGATCGGAAGTGCTTTTTGTTTTTTATTGATTTTTTGTAGTAACAAAAACTCTTTTTCAAATAACGTTCCATTTACAGCCGTAATACCTTCTTCCCCACTCCCCATAATATCTAAATTAATCAAAAAGCGAATATCTTTGAGGTTAATTAATGGGTTTGAAACAAAATATTCTGAACCTAATAAACCAACCTCCTCTCCGGCAAAGGCAATAAAAACCAAATTGAAATTACTCGCATATTTCTTAAAATGAGATGCTAAATAGGCTAACATGGCAGTTCCGCTGGCATTGTCGTTACCACCTGGAAAATAAATGCGCTTACCCATTCTGCCTAAATGATCATAATGAGCTGAAAAGACGATCGTTTTTGCATTTTTTTTTGTCGCTGGAAGATACCCAATTACATTTCGAGCAGTATGAGCAGGAACCAATTGTGCATCTACCTTTACCAATGCCGATTTTGGCGTTTCCTTTAAAACGGAATCCTGGACAATAATATACGGGTAGGCGTATTTCTTTTGTGAAACAGACCAAGTTAACTTCGTATTCACTACTTCAATAATTGGGATTTTACTGGCTAACTGTTGCAGATATTGTCGTATTTTAGTTACTGTATCACCTCCAAAACCATAATTACGAAAGATTAGGGCGTGATCATCAGTCCAATTATTCAATACATTTTTTTGATTATATAAATCGCTGGTGGAAACAAATTTCAACTTCAAATTTCCAGTATATTCGCCACTTGACGGATCAACCAAAAAATGAATTCCAGGTAATAAGGTAGATGAATCTATTTGCAGAGACATTTCACCTGGAAAAGTATTCACTGGAAAGGAAAAGTCTTGAAAATAGGAGTGGTTTGATTGATTGATAGGAAGGAGACCAATTTCTTCAAATGACTTAGCAATGAAGCCAGCAGCAATAGAATCTCCACCATTTACGTAACCACGCCCTTGAAATTCAGGTGAACAAAGTGCTTTTGTATACGCCTTGAAATCAATTTTTTGAGAAAAGGAAAAGCTATAAATCGCAATAAAAACGATCCAAATGCTTTTATGCATACCTTCTTTTAATTTTAGCTAAAAAATCTGATACCGTTTCCGGATCTGCATCATTCCAATTATTTGACTGGGCAAATTCAGCTATTTTTTCTCTTGCCGTATCCATTCCTGTGCGAGCATCCAATATTTTTACAGCATCCGAGAAAGCCTCACTTGAACCTTCAAATAATTCATTGATAAATTGAAGTCTTTCATTCAACCCAAACGATCCAATCAAGGTATCTAACTTTGACATAACAAAACTATCAGTCAATTGGCTTTCCATGGTACGCAATTTACTTATCCATTCGCCAGATACTTCAGCTGATTTTTCTTCTACAATCGGCTCTGTCGGAATTGTTGAAGGCTGAATTGTTTCTTCTACAGGATTTACCGTTGTGATTTCTCCCTCTAAATCATCGTTTTCAAACGACATTGGTTCATTGGATTCATCAATTTGTTCTTCCTGTTCATCTGAATTCATTTCCCATGATACCGCAGTATTTTCCACTTCAATAGATGGGTTTAATGACTCATTTTCATTTACTTCGATTTCGAAAAGAGTGTCGTCATTTGTTTCTTCGGCTTCAACAACTGTTTCCTCCTCTTGGAAATGTATTGAATTATCTTCAGAAAGATTTGAAACTGGTTCAGCTGAAACAGCATCCGTAGGCAAATCGGTTAAGTCTACCTCAACCAAACTTAAATCATACGAAGGTGTTTCAAGAATGGATTGCTCATATACTTTATGGCGTATTACAATCAATTTCTCGTATAAATCACGTGCATTATTCACGGTGATTTCTAATTCAGTTAAAGTGATTGTTCCATTTTCAATCTTTGAAACTCCATCCACTAATTCATTAACTTTTGATTTCATAGGTATGTTATTTTTTCAACATTTCGCCAAAGTTGCTAACGCATCGCTTGTTGAACGAAACGAAATCTCGACATTTAGCTTTCAAAATTAAAAAAGAAACGTAGAGTGCGCTCTAACTTTTTTGAAAATTCTTACACAATCAATGTTAACAACTAGAAAAATATGTTTTTAGAGCAATTTCCTACAGAAGGCAGACAATATGGATGGATTGAAGTAATTTGTGGATCAATGTTTTCGGGTAAAACAGAGGAATTAATCCGTAGAATTAAAAGAGCTCAGTTTGCCAACCAAAAATTATTGCTTTTCAAGCCTACAATCGACAATCGATATAGCGAGGATAGCGTTGTTAGCCACCAAGGAAATGCGCTACAAGCTCAACTAATTAATTCCTCAAGTGAGATCTGGAAACATTGGAAAAACGAACGGGTTGTTGCTATTGATGAAGCTCAATTTTTTGATCCAGAAATAATTGATATTTGTAATGAACTGGCAAAAAAAGGAGTGCGTGTTATCATTGCCGGATTAGATATGGATTACCTTGGAAATCCTTTTGGACCAATGCCACAACTACTTTCTATCGCAGAATATGTAACAAAAGTTCATGCCATTTGCGTTACTTGTGGTAACTTAGCACAGTATTCACATCGAACGGCAGAAGAAAAAGGACAAGTATTGGTTGGAGCAGTTGAAAAGTACGAACCTCTGTGCCGTTCGTGTTTCAACAAAATAGCACATTGAAATTAGGTTTATCATACAACGAATTTTACAAAAACTGTGGGGGTATTTCTTCACATGTTACCTCTAAAAAAGCTCCGCTAATTGATCGTATTTGCTATGATACGAGAAAAATCACTGAAGTAAAAAATACTGCTTTTTTTGCGTTAAATGGTAATTTTCGGAATGGCCATCAATTTATCGATTCCGCGTATGACTTAGGTATACGAGTTTTTGTTGTTAGCCAATCGATTGATATAAAATTTTATCCGGACGCATATATAATTACCGTAGAAGATACGCTGATTGCCCTGCAACAATTGGCAAAAATACACCGTAAAAAATTTCATTATCCCATCATTGCAATAACGGGTAGCACAGGAAAAACAACGATCAAAGAATGGATTTATCAGTTAGTTAAACAAGACAAACGGGTTATTCGAAGTCCAAAAAGTTATAATTCACAATTAGGAGTGGCTCTTTCTTTGTTGGAATTATCTGATGCTTGTGATGTCGCGCTAATTGAAGCGGGAATTTCTGAACCATACGAAATGCAAAGGTTGGAAAACATGATTCAACCAACAATAGGAGTTTTAACTTCTTTGGGAAGAGCACATGGCGAAAATTTCGATTCGATGCAAACTCTTCATGCTGAAAAATTAGCGTTATTTACACACGTTAATGAAACGTTTCTGGGAGTAGATATTCAGCTTCCAGAAGCTACTGTTACTCAAATCAAAGGAACAATCGTTTCCAAAGATGCTTTTCAAGACTTTTTAAGCTTTTTCCCATTTCAAGATACTCTATCGATTAACAACATTCGGTTAGCTATTCAAGTTGCATTAAAATTGGGTGTAAGTCCAAAGAAAATCATTAAACAGATTGAATTTATACCTCAATTGGCACTGCGCTTGGAAACATTTGAAGGAATTAATGAAACAACAATTATCAACGATACATACAACCTTGATTTAGATGCCTTGACTTATTCACTTGAATATCAAAAATTAATCGCAAAAAAGAAAAAAAGGGTTGTTATCGTTGGGCTTGATAAAGGGAACAGTGATAAAAAACAAGAAATTGAAGCCATTATCAATCAATTTAAACCGGATGAATTTTTATTAGTTCAAGACCCTAATGAGGTTTTATATACGTTTAATAATGCTGTTATTTTAATTAAAGGAACGCGAAATTCAACCATGGAGAAAGTGGCGCAAAAATTTCGTTTGAAACGACACAAAACCTTTGTTGAAATTGATTTATCAGCCGTAAAGCACAATCTGGGAATTATTCGAAAAAAGCTGAAACCTAAAACCAAAGTACTTGCCATGGTAAAGGCTCAATCATACGGTTCTGGACTCGAAAAAATGGCTACATTTCTAGAACAGCAAGGGGTTGACTACCTTGGGGTTGCCTATGTAGACGAAGGGGTTGAATTACGAAAAAATGGAATAAAAACTCCTATTCTTGTCATGAATCCGGAGGAGGAATCGTTTGATTTGTGCATTGAATATAACCTTGAACCAGCTATTTATTCATTCCAACAACTTGATTGCTTCATCAAAGAATTGATTTTCAATAAACAAAATAATTTTCCTATTCATTTGAAATTTGACACTGGAATGAGAAGATTGGGTTTTGAACCTGAAGACTGTGCTGAAATAATTGATGTGGTTAAGTCCCAACCTGAAATCCGTATTGCAGGTGTATATTCACATTTAGCGGAATCAGATAATTTAAGAGACAAACGATTTACCCTTCTTCAAGCAACTAGATTCAATGAAATTTGTAAAAAATTAAATGAAGAAATTGGAATTTCTTTTATTCGACATTTAGCAAATTCTGAAGCAGTTTTTAATTTCCCAGAATTTCAATTAGACATGATTCGTGTCGGTATTGCCATGTATGGAATCTCCTCTAATAGGAACATGAAAAATATAGTAAAACCTGTTCTGCAATGGAAAAGTGCTATTTCACAAATCAAATCAATTAAAATAGGCGAGAGCGTTGGTTATTCTCGAACATTTAAGGCCACTAAAGCTACAAAAATCGCGATCATTCCGGTTGGTTATGCGGATGGGTTTAGAAGAAGTTTTGGAAACGGTAAAGGTGGCGTATATATCCAAAATACATTTTGCCCCACAGTCGGCAGAGTCTGCATGGATATGATAATGGTTGACCTTCAAGATGTAAAAGCCAAAGAAGGAGATCAAGTTGAAATTATAGGACGGAATCATCCCATCGAATCTTTTGCTGAAATGATGCAAACCATCCCTTATGAAGTGATGACAAGTATATCAAAACGAGTACATCGCATTTACATAGAATAAAGATTTGGTTAAGCTTCAAAAAAATAGTAAATTCACTAAAAAATTAAAAGATGAAACTAGGTAATATATTGTGTACACTTGCTCTAATTTGCACTTCCTTTTTGTACAACGCCCAGGACAAAACAGGAGCAACCAAAGAACAAGTGATGAATGAATATGTGTCAAAAAACTATGAATTCATGGATGGTCTATCGGAAGATGGAACATATTATCTTTCGAGAACGGCAAGTTTTGGTGAGGTAATTCACTATTTTATAAATGATTTTTGTGTGTCCACTTGCATTATTCCTAATGATGAAGAAACCTTGGATAAATTCATTGCTGAATACAATTCAAAATTTCAGCCAGTAGAAGAAAATTCTTGGTCAATCCCAGTTAAATCTGGAACAAACAGTGCCTCTCGCGTTTCCGTTGTTACAGAAGAAGATGGAGGCTATTTAATTGTCTTTTACAAAGAGGAATAAAAAAAGCCGCCTTGAAACAAGACAGCTTTTGAAACTTTGGGAGGAAGACGGGGTTCGAACCCGCGACCTCCGGAACCACAATCCGGCGCTCTAACCAGCTGAGCTACAACCTCCGTTTATCGGATGCAAATATAGTCGATTTCTTTCTAATTATGCAATCCTTGTTATCGGAATTTGAATTTTTTTACCTCCAAGGCTTTTAAATTTTTGTAATTTAGTACCAAAAATCAATCACATTATGAATTATCATTGGCAATTTAAATATTTTACTGAACTGTCCCTGAATGAGTTTCATGATATTATTGCCATTCGATTGAAGGCTTTTGTTGTGGAACAAAATTGTGCTTATCTAGATCTAGATGGTAAAGATAAAAAAAGCTATCATGTTCTGTGTAGAGATGGTCTTGGGAATATTATTGCAACAGCACGCATCTTGCCAGCAGGTCTTTCTTATCCAGAAATATCAATAGGTAGAGTAGTTACAGATGAAAACACCCGTGGACAAGGAATAGGTCATGTTTTAATGAATGAATGCATGAATTTTTGCAAGGAAGAATTTGGACTTTCTCCTATTCGCATTTCGGCTCAAAAACACCTAGAATCCTATTATAACAAGCACAACTTTGTTTCAACTGGAAAAGAATACCTCGAAGATGATATTCCTCATGTTGAAATGTTATTTACCCCAAATTAATTCTTAATTATATGAAATTAATAATCTTTTTTTGCAGCTTTCTGTTCGTTGCCCAAACAACTATACATGGACAAGTAACTTTAACATCCATCGATAAATCGTACTTAAATACGAAAATTAAACCTTCTGAGGATTTTTTCATGTTTTCCAATGGAAAGTGGATTGAAAAAAATAAAATTCCAGCTTCCGAATCGCGTTGGGGTAGTTTTAATGAATTGGAACAAAATAATAAATCCAAATTAATTGCCATTTTAAATGCGGCACAAAAAAATCCTGGTGAAAAAGGATCTCTCAATCAACTTTTGGGAAGCTATTCCAAGGCATATTTGGACATGGAAACTAGAAACAAAAAAGGATTTGAGGAACTTAAACCTGATTTGGATTTAATTCAATCAATTTCTTCTCTGGATGAAATACCGGGAATCCTTGCGGTGCAACATTTGGATGGTATCAATTCCCTTTTCAACTTTGGTATTGACCAAGACCTTAAAAACATTAATCAACATGTTGCTTACTTGAGTCAAGGAGGAATTGGATTGCCAAACTGCGAATATTATACTCAGGAAAATAAAAAATCCATTCTAGTTGCCTACAAAGAGTATGTTCAAAAGGTTTTTCAAAAATTTGGTTATTCGGAAAACGAGTCTACTAAATATGCTGAGATTTTAGTTGATTTTGAAACTAAGTTAGCCAAATCAATGTTGACTCCAGCAGAGCAAAGAATTCCAGAAACTACGTATAATAAAATGAATCTGAAAGAAACCTATGCACTTTTTGGTGATTTTCAAATTGCTACCTATTTCGAAAAGTTATCCATGGGTTCACTAGATTCAGTAGTTGTAGGTACTCCAAAATTTGTTGAAACAATTGCAAACCTCATTAAACAAGAAGAAATATCTACTTGGAAAACGTATCTAACATGGAATGTAATGAATTCATATATTGGCCATTTAGGCGAGGAATTTATTGATCTTAGGTTTGATTTTTATGGACGTACCTTATCTGGAAAAAAAGAGCGTAAACCATTGGATGAAAGTTGTATTGAAGAACTGACAAGAATCGAAATTGGTGAGTTATTAGGTAAAGCCTTTGTCGAAAAACATTTTTCCAAAAAAGCGCAAGATCGCGTTAATTCAATGGTTGATAATTTGCTTTTAGTTTTCAAACAACGCATTGGTAGTTTAGAATGGATGTCTGATGTTACAAAAAAACAAGCATTAGTAAAACTTAGCTCTATTGGCAGAAAATTAGGGTTCCCTTCTAAATGGGAGGATTTTTCAGCCCTTAATTTTTCAGACAAAACCTATTTAAAAAATGTACGAGAAATGAACCGTTATTCGGTGCGCAAAAATTTATCTCAACTTGGAAAACCAATTGATAAAGAGAAATGGGGCATGCCTGCGCACATGGTAAATGCTTATTATCATCCATTATTAAATGAAATTGCTTTTCCAGCTGGAATAATGCAAGCTCCTTTTTTTGATGATAATGCGGAAGATGCAGTCAATTATGGACGAATTGGGATGGTAATCGGACATGAATTTACCCATGGATTTGATGATATGGGGTCAAAATTTGCAGCAGATGGTTCATTTCGAAATTGGTGGACTGACGAAGATCGAAAACTATTTGAAGAGAAAACTAAAATGCTTGGCCAAACATTTTCAAACTTTTGTCCGATAGAAGGGCATTGTGTCAATCCAGACCTAACAATGGGAGAAAATATTGCAGACCTAGGTGGATTAACGATGGCTTATTACGCTTATAAAATGACAGATGAATGTAAAAAAGGAATAAAACGTGATGGTTATTCACCTGAACAACGTTTCTTTATTTCATATGCTCAATTATGGAAAATAAAATACACCGATGCTGAAATGAAAAACAGAATCGCAAACGATCCACATTCTCCAGGAATGTATCGCGTGAATGGTCCATTAATGAATTGTCCTGAATTTTTTGAAGCATTCAATGTGAAAGAAGGGGATAAAATGAGAAATGAAAGTAAGAAGGTAGCTAGAATTTGGTAAAATGAAAAAGCCCTTTTTAATCTATATTTTTCTGTTTAGCATTGGTTTGTTTAATGCCCAAGGCACCTATAAACTGGCGGTATTGAAATACAATGGTGGTGGTGACTATTATGCTAACCCAACCTCATTGCCCAATTTAATTGGGTATTGCAACCAAACGTTTGGAACAACTATCTCTAAGGATGTTCCATTTGTAGAGGCGGGAAGCAAAGATATTTTCATGTATCCGTTTATCCATATGACTGGGCATGGAAATGTTGTTTTCAATAAAACTGAATCAGAAAATTTAAGGTTGTATATGCTCTCAGGAGGATTTCTTCATATAGACGATAATTATGGTATGGACCAATACATACGAACTGAAATCAAAAAAATATTTCCTGAAAAAGAGCTAATTGAGTTACCGCCAGACCATCCCATTTTTCATCAAAAATATGATTTTAATGGATTACCAAAAATTCATGAACACGATGGTAAACGAGCACAAGCCTTTGCAATTATAGAAAAAGGACGCATTCTGTGTTTATATACACATGAAACAGATCTTGGTGATGGTTGGGAAGACCAATCTGTTCATAATGATACTGCCGAAAAAAGACAACAAGCATTAAAAATGGGTGCAAATGTAATAATGTATGTTTTTATGCAATAAACCTATTGTTTAATTTGTCAGGAAAAAGTTTTTTTATATATTTGTTCCCCGATTCAAATGAATCACTTGTTTTAAACGAAAAACATCAAATTTGAAATAATAAGCGAGAGTAGCTCAGTTGGTAGAGCACGACCTTGCCAAGGTCGGGGTCGCGGGTTCGAATCCCGTCTCTCGCTCAGAGAGAAGAGCTAAAAATGAAAAATTTTAAACTCTCGCTCAACACACTATCGCGCTCGGGTGGTGGAATTGGTAGACACGCCGGACTTAAAATCCTGTGCTCTTTTGGGCGTGCGGGTTCAAGTCCCGCCCCGAGTACAAAGCCCTGACATTCATGTCGGGGCTTTTTTTATTTAACATCTTGTAAATGGGCTTCCACCTTTTACAAGTAAATTAACCCCAATCATTTTCGGATAATTGGGGTTTTTTATCTCTAAACTCATTTAATACATGAAATACCACCTGGTAATTTCCTTTACTTTGATTTTTTCTTTACTTGGATTTTCACAACCCAAAGACACACTTTTTATTAAAAAAGATAGTATTTATGGAACCTCTCAATCTATTTATATTGCTAAAAACAAATCCACTCAGCACTACAATCGACTTGTCGATTTGAATTTTGGAGAATTTGATGCTGAAAGCTATTTAATGTCCTTGTCCTATTTAAAGGAAAAGAACCCAATTCTTAAAAAGAATATACCCATCTTGTCCGAAACACAATGGATTCCATTGGTGCAATACAAAAAGAAATTATTTGTTTACTATCCATGTGACTTTTATTCCTTTTACAAGGTTTCCATTAACGATTCTACTTTTATTGATTGGACAGGGGAAGGACCAATTGCGAATCATATTATTAATCAAAGAAAAGGAAAGAAAAACACGTTTGAATTTGACTTATGCAGCATGTACGACCCTTTAAAAACTATAATTATACACACAATCAATCAAAAAAAAGGGATAGCTATTTTCGAAACTGTTTACCCCAATAATGAACGTTTTTACTCGCTTATGATAGCTGCATCAAAAATAAATCGAGTTCCTCTTATTGTCAACCAATGCGATTTTCAAAAACAACACGAATTGAATTTCGAAGAACCTGATTTCAAAAAAATACTAAATCACTAAAATTTAAACGTAACACCACCCATTACCTGGAAGCCCATTACGGGGTAGTTATACCAACGAGCGTAGCGATTAGCAACCATATTGTTCAATTGCAAGAATCCAGAAATGTTCTTGTTGTACTTGTACTCAAAACCTAAATTGATATCAGCAAATGTTTTTAATGGTGTCGCGTACTGACCATTTTCAACAACCACATTGGCAATAGTTGAATCAAACACCAACGCTTTTCGGCCTGTTTCTAATGCCATATCCAAATTGAAAATAAACTTTTCTTTCAATGTATAATTACCTCGTAATACAAATTGCAACTGTGGTAAATTCCATGCAAAAGCCTGACTCTTCGTCTCATAAGAGAAAAATCGTCCAATTCCATCTATTTTCAATTTTTCGTTAATTTGATACGACATGGATCCTTCAACGGTCATTATATTCATCGTATCATAAATCACTGAAAATTTGTTTCTATTAGAAAACAACGTATCATTAACGAAAAGAGCTTTATTAGTAATACGGGCATAACTAGCTCCAATATTGAAACTGGTGCGTTGACTCAACACTCCTTTGAATCCAGCATAGGCATCAAACACTTTATTTTCATTTAACAATTGTGCATTTGGTAAAATAAACTCATTAGTGCTTGTTAAACTTCGCAAGGTATTTTGCTTCAATCCACCCCGAATTCCAATGTATGGAATAAAAATATCATCAAACATGGAATATTTAATTTCAGCATGCGGATACACATACACCTTCGTAGCTGAGCGAACATTTGCTGTAACGTCTACACCAACTGAAACACGTAATTTGTCATTCATGAGCTGTGTAACCACTCCTGGCTTCAATTGTATTATCAAATCATTTCGAACAATTCCTGTGTCAACTGCACTTAAAGAATCTCCTGGGATTCCATATTTAAAATTATTATTAAACATGTTTAAATCAATCGAAAATACTTCGCGACCCACTTTATATGACCCTTTTGAGGTAAAAGCAACATACTGTTCATTGGATTTCCAATCTGCTAAAGAATCTGAATTTGGTTTCTTAGTTCCAAAGAAATTATAGTGGACACCCAAATCCAAATTTAATTTAGAACTGTCTCTCAAACCGTTATGTAAGGAGAATTTCATTGCTCCTCCAGCATCTTGAAACCGTTGAGCAATGCTTTTGCCATCAACAGTTCCAGCTGTATCCAAAAGACCATAATAATGAAAACCGTAATTATTATAATGAATATCGGAACCAATACTGAATTTTTTAGCATTATACGTTCCGTAAACGCCGGATCTTGTACGATCAAATTGAGCTGGAGCAAGATCTCGCATCTTTCCAAAACTACTTAAATGTTTAGCGAAAACGCCATATTGGAAATTACTTTTTTTAATTGAATTGTAATAAATTTCTCCCAAAGGCATTACCTGTGAGCCAATTCCAACTTTAGCATAGAAGGGGGTTAACTTTGCCGAACGATTATTTTTAATACTATAGGGTAATTCCTTTATGGGACTAATTGTGGCATGGGTAGCATAGGAAAGAGACAACAAAGGATACTCGGGTAACGTAGAGGTAATCGTTGTATCTATCAGCTTCGGGTTTGATCTCAGTCGAAATGCAGACTCAACCTCCCGTAAACCTGCCCCTTGAATAATGATTACATCTCCATTATCTACTGGAGGTTGAGCATAGACCATGAATTGTAAAAAGCAACTTGCAACAAGTGCAAAAAATTGAATGATTGAAAATCGTGATTTCATATTAATTCCCTCCATTTTTAAGTTGATCAATTTCTTGTTTTACAGCGGTTGCCTCATCAATTATTCCATCTTCTTTATCTGGATAATGTGATAGCACGGATTCAATTGTTTGTTCTGCTTGGAATAAGTTTTCTTGTTTAATACAAATTCGAGACTGTAGTATTAATGATTTTGCTATCCAGAAATTATAAGCAGGCTTCATTTTCAAAAGAATCCGCACCTCTGCATCGGACTTCGTAAAATCGGATTGCAAATAATATATTTCTGAGATTACATATTGAGCCTCAGAAGCCCATGAAGTCGTGGTGTTTTTTGTAATCCAACTCAATGCCGGTATAGCTTCAGCATAGTTTGCCATTTTAAAATTAGAAATACCTTTTGAGTATTCTGCCTCTACGCGTACGGAATTACTTAAATTTCCAGACTCTAAAATTAATTTTGAATAGACCGCAGCTGTGTCATATTTCTGAAGTAAAAAACCGGAACGCATCACTCCTAATCGAGCAGCATATAAGGTAGTAGGTTTGGTGGATACTCTTTCCAAATCGAGGTAGTATTTCATGGATTGTTCGTATTCTCCTGAATTATAGGTTTGCTGAGCTACAAAAGCAGCCGCATTTTCAGAATACGTGCTCACGGGAAGAGCAAGTAATTGTTTATACAATTCAACTTTTTTACCATTATTGGCATTTCTACCATAACAATCGCCCAAGTAAAATAATGCTTCGGTCGCGTAACGCCCTTGTGGGAATTTGCTTAAATACACTTCAAATTTTGGAATTGCTGCAACAAATAAGCTATCCTCATACGCTTTATCGGCAGGATCAAAATACAGGTTTTCAATTTCTTCAGTTGAAATTTGTGCACATGGATATTTATCAATTAGTCCAGCTATTTTATCCGTTTGATTTTGTGCAGAATATACATTTTTCAATCCCGTAGCCGCTTTAAGGCAAATTGCATTATTATTTAAGTTGGCATCTAATATTCGTTGATATTCATCCTCCGCTTTGGTATAATCGTTTTTCAAATAATAGATGTCGGCAACTTCAATTTGACAGTCCAAGTAGAAAGAAGCTTTTGGATATTCTGTGAGAATTTTCTTGAAATAACTCAATGCATTAGTATAATCTCCCTTATCATCCTTATACGCTAAAGCCAAATCATATAAAGCAGAAAGCATATATTTAGATTTTTTATAGTTGTTTATCAAATTCAACAGAAGTTCAATTTTTTTATCATTTTTCTCCAAAAAGCCATTGGATTTAGACATGTAATACAAGGCCAAATCCTCACTTCCTTCTTTTAAATTCAAGGCATCCTGATAATACTTAATCGCTTCTTCATCTTTACGCGTCATGTAATAGGAATCTGCAATTCTCAAGTTGGCATCCAATAATTTTTTTCTTTCAGTAGTACCCGATTTTATGTAAACCCGAAACATTTCTATGGACTCAGTCAAATTTTGTTGTTTCAAATAAATATACCCCAAATGATAATATGCTTCATGTCTCATTTCTGTTGGACTTCCTGACGGATCTTTCAAATAATTGCGAAATGCTTCAATTGATTCATCTAGCATTAATGAGTCTTTAACTGTTTTCTTTGGAATTGACTCAAAATGACGAAGCTTTGATTCAGCGATCCAAAATTTTGATTGACTTTTTAATCCAAGTTCCATCGGATATTTATCAACTAATTTAAATTTTGCGATAGCATTATCAAATTCATTTCGTTGAAACAACGTAACCCCATAATTGAAAGCAATGGATTGATACATGGTTTTTAACCGTGTGTCTTTTTTGTCTATAGATTCAATCGTCGTTAAGGCTAAATCAAAGTTATTTGTGCGACGATATACTTCCACTAAATATTGGTAGATATCATTTTTACGTTCCGAATTCGGAAATAATTTGATGAATTTCTCAAAAATCTCAACGGATTCATAATATGGACTGTCATCAACATTGAAAGCTAGTACGGCTGCATTATACAGTGCATCCTCTTGAATTTGTACATCAAAAGACATATCAGATGCTTTTTCAAAAGCCGTTCGGGCATTAATCAAATGCTTGTCTTCTTTCGTTTTTTCATATTCCTCCTTGAAAATAGATGCTATCTTATAATAGGTTAATTGGGTTAAGCTATCAGGAGTACTTAATACAAAATTAAATTTTGAAATGGCTTTATCCAATTTACCTGTTTGATAATAGGCATTTCCAAATGAATAATTAAAATTTCTATCTAGGTTTCGTGTTTTTTGAGCTCGCATAGTGGAATCAAAATGCTCAAAATATGGAATTGCTTTACCATATTCTTTTAATTGATAGTGTGCATCACCAATAAGAAATCGATTCTCAACACTCAGGTATTTACTAACCTCAGGGGAAGAGAATAAAGAGATACACTCCTGAAAATTTGTAAGTTGATGCTTGATTTGAATTTGATAATTGTAGGCCTGATCCAAGTATTTTTTTGCTTCAATTAAATCTTGAAATTCATTAAATACCACCATTGATTTTTTATCCTCGTTGAAAAGAAGTGTAGCATAATAGTACTTTGAAGAATACCCAAAGTCCGATTTACTTTCTTTGGCATTCATAAATGTTGCACGTGCTTTTGAAGGTTCTTTCAAAAGTAGGTAGGTATAACCGTATTTAAAATAGTATTCATCTTTTTGATCTGGTTGAAGTTCATTTGGAATTACCTTAGCATACCATTCACGGGCTTTCTTATTTTCATTTTTAAAATAAAAATTTCCCAATCGAAATGAAATTTGGTTTTTATATATATTCTCTGGGAAATCTTTATTGAATTGCATGAAGAGCCGCACCGCTTCTACGTCTGAATTCATTTCCAATGCACAAACTCCAATGTAATAGCGCGACTTAACATGAAATGGATCGGTTGTGGTTTTTATTTTACCCAAAAATGATTCGAATTCCACTTTAGCCATACTAAATTGGCGCTTGGCAAAAAGTTCTTCAGCTCGATAAAATCCCTCGTAATCACCTGTATACTTTTGTGTTGATTGGGAGTATCCAATAAGGGTAGTTAGAAAAAAAACTATAAAAATGATTTGTTTCATGTATTCAGTTTAAGGCAAGTAAAATTACAATGGGTTGATGGGGCAGTTTAACAAGGAAGCAAAAGTTTTAAACGCAATTCTGTTAAGAGAAAATAATCGAACTAGCTCTATACGTTACATTAATCGAGATATTTGCTTTAAAATAAAGCTACGTGTCTGCAATAATAGAACTGAATAAGGTAAAAATCTATCAATCCAAAAACACCATTTTGGAAGATGTTAACCTGGAATTAAATGAAACAGAATTTGCTTATCTTATTGGCAAAACAGGTAGTGGGAAAAGTAGTTTATTGAAAATCTTATATGGCGAATTAGCGTTAACAGAAGGCTCCGGTAATGTTGCTGGCTTTGATTTGAGAAACCTTAAAAGATCCGAAGTACCTATGCTTCGTAGAAAAATAGGAATCGTTTTTCAAGATTTTCAACTACTCATGGACCGAACCGTTATCCAAAATATGATTTTTGTACTGGGTGCTACGGGTTGGAAAGATAAAAATTTGATTAAAAAAAGGGCATTAAGCGTTTTGCAATTAGTTGGTATTGAACAAAAAGCCAATGTAATGCCTAATGCATTATCCGGTGGAGAACAACAACGGGTAGCGATTGCAAGAGCATTACTTAATCAACCAGCTTTGTTATTAGCCGACGAACCAACTGGGAATTTAGATCCAGAAACTTCAGAAGAAATTATGCATTTATTAATTGCAGTTGCAAAAGAAGAAAAATCAGCAATTCTCATGGCTACACATGACTTGAATATGGTGAAAAAATTTCCTGCACGTGTTCTTCGTGTTGGGAATGGAACGGTAACAGAAGTAAGCATTTAAATTATGAAACGATTTTACTATTTGAGTAGCTGTAGCACGTGCATACGCATTTTGAAAGAATTGAATTTACCATCTGATTTTGAACTTATTGACATCAAAAAAACAAACATAGAAAGTGATTCATTGGAATTTTTAAAAGACAAATCAGGATCATTTGAATCACTGTTTTCCAAAAAAGCCATGAAATATAAATCTTTAGGTCTGGACAAGAAAAACCTAACAGAAAATGATTTCAAAAAACTAATATTGGAAGAGTATACCTTTCTCAAACGTCCTGTTTTGATAAAGGATGAGTTTGTTTTTATCGGAAATTCCAAAGAGGTTGTAAACCAAGCCAAATCAGCATTGTCCTAAACATAGCTTTGATCCATTCAATAGAATTATTATTAACTTCACGATAAATTAATATTATCGCAATATTTTTTCAAAAAAAGCGACTATTGGTTGAATGTAAATACAATGTATATGAAAAAATTATTCCTTTTAAATATTCTAATGCTTTGTGGAACCTTGAGTTTTGCACAGAACTTTTATTACCGAGCCACGGTTCAATCAATCGAAATTTTCTTTGGTTTCACCAATTGGGATAGTCAATTAGATGCAGCTACATCCACAGATGCGTTTATTATTGCTGATTCAGTTAGAATCAATGGTGTAACTTTCGATAGCGTTGGCGTAAAATACAAAGGCAATAGTTCCTATAATCCAAACAACAACAAAAACCCTTTACACATAGAGCTCGACTATATCAAAGGAAGCCAAGATTACCAAGGATATACGAATATTAAACTTCAAAATGGATATTCTGATCCCTCGATGATAAGAGAAGTATTGTCGTATGCTATTTTAGAACAATACATGGATTGTCCTAAAGCCAATTTTGCTAATGTTTATATTAATGGTACTTTAAGGGGGTTGTATTCAAATGCAGAGAGCATCAATAAAAAATTTAATGGCGATCATTATTACCAAAGTAACGATTCGTTTTTTAAGTGCAATCCAATTGGTGGTGCTGGCCCGGGCTCAACAGTAAATCCTGATTTAAAATATATCAGTATGGATAGTTCTGCTTATTTTAATGGGTATGAATTGAAATCCACTTATGGTTGGAACAGATTGGTTGATTTAATCAATACACTCAATAACGATGTAACGAATATTGAATCAAAACTAGATATTGACCGGGCATTATGGATGTTAGCATTTAACAATGTGTTAGTTAACTTAGATTCATACAGTGGTGCATTTAGACAAAATTATTACCTTTCGTGGGACTTGAATGCTCGATTTGTTCCAACAATTTGGGATTTAAACATGTGCTTTGGAGGGTTTCCTGGAGGAACAGGTTCTGGACCGTATACAGCTACCACTCTTGACCCTATGTCAAACAGTACCTCAACCAATCATCCTTTAATTGTAAAAATGATGGCGAATCCATTATACAAACGCATGTATATGGCTCATGTAAGAACGATTGTTCAAGAGATTTTTGCTTCTCAAGATTATTTAACCACTGCAAATACCCTAAGAGCAACCATCGATGCTTCGGTTCAGGCTGATCCGTATAAATTTTATACTTACACGCAATTTCAAAACAGCCTAACTACTGATATTGCTGGTGGAGGACCTCCGGGATCAACAATACCTGGGTTACAAAATTTAATGAGTGCCCGTACAACCTATTTTTCTACGAATTCAAACTATATTCTAGTTGCACCAACGATTTCAGCATTTGGTACAAGTAACAATACACCCACTTTTGGTGAATCTATTTTCATAACAGCAACTTGTTCCAATGAATCCATTGTTTATTTGGGTTACCGTTTGAATCACCAATTAAAATTCAACCGAGTTCAAATGTTCGACGATGGGGCTCATGGTGACGGTGCTGCGGGAGATCATGTTTATGGATTCCCAGTTACCTTAAGCGGGGCAATTTTTGAGTACTATATCTATGCAGAAAATGCTAATGCAGGACTTTTTAGCCCTCAACGCGCTGAACATGAATATCATACATTAACTGTAACCCTACCATTCTGTGCTGTTGGTGATGTTTTAATTAATGAGGTTGTTGCATCCAATAGTTCATCTGCCTATGATTCGAACGCAGAAAATGATGACTGGGTTGAATTATTTAATACTACGGCAAGTGCCATTGATCTATCTGGAATGTATTTGACAGATGATCCAATAAACTTAATGAAATGGTCTTTTCCAATTGGAACAAGTATTCCAGCAAATGGCTATTTATTAGTATGGTGTGATAATGACATAGAACAATCGGGTTTACACACTAATTTTAAATTAAGTTCATTAGGTGAAAATTTAATTTTTAGTAATGGTGGTACAAATTATGACCAAGTGATTTTTGGCGTTCAAACTACAGATGTTGCCTATGCACGCTGCCCAGATGGAAGTGTGTTTTCTTTTGCAACACCAACACCAAATGCAACCAATAATTGTGAAGCAGGAGTTAGTGAATTGGCAGAAACCTTGAACATAAGTGCTTTCCCCGTTCCAGCAAGCGATTACATAAAATTTATTTCTAATGAGAAGGAACCGTTAAGCATACAAATAACAGACATTCAAGGTAGAATCATGTTAACTCATTCCCTAATTTCTGGAGAAAATGAAATAAACTTAAGTAATTGGTCAAATGGAATCTACTACGCCTCAATTCAGAAATCAAGTGGTAAAAGATTTACGTTAACATTTATGAAAAACTAATTAAGAAACTATAACTGCAGAACCAATTAATTCTTCATTTGCATACCAAGCCGCAAATTGACCGGGAGTAATTCCACGTTGAAGTTCTTCAAAAAGCAGGTAGAAATTACCTGCTTTTTTTATAAATAGCGCTTTTTGTAAAGGTTGTCTATATCTTATTCTAGCCATTATAGGGATAGTGAAACTTTCTGCCCTACTCCAATTGGGTTGTTGAATCCAATTCATAGTGCTTGCATCCAATAACAATCCAATGCGGTTCAAGGCCAGATGATCGGTTCCTTGGCAACTGAAAACTATATTCTGTTCAACATCGATCTGAACGGCAAAAGAGGGCAAGGGACGTCCTCCGATATGCAAACCCTTTCGCTGACCGATGGTATAATAATGAGCGCCTTGATGGTCTGCAACTTTGACACCATCCGTTAATTCAAAAAGAAACGGCTCAACTAATTGTTCAATATTTTCTGGTATTGCGGCAATTGAATGGTATTTGGTTAACATCTCTAAATCAGATGGAACTTCAATCACCTGTCCTTTTTTAGGCTTCAACTGTTGTTGCAGAAATTCAGGAAGACTAATTTTACCAACAAAACACAATCCCTGAGAGTCTTTCTTTTCAGCGGTAAGTAAACCTTGTTCACTGGCAATCCTTCTTACCTCTGATTTTTCCAAATCACCAATAGGAAAAAGAGCTTTAGATAATTGTTCTTGAGAAACTTGGCAAAGAAAATAAGATTGATCTTTATTTTTGTCCATACCTGCCAATAATGAACTTGATCCGTCAGGATTTATCTTTTTTCTGCAATAATGACCAGTTGCCACAAAATCAGCACCCAATTGCATAGCAGCTTTTAAAAATACATCAAATTTAATTTCTCGATTACAAAGAACGTCTGGATTAGGGGTTCTCCCTTGTTCGTATTCGTTGAACATATAATTGACAATACGCTCTTTGTATTCCGCACTCAAATCAATAACTTGAAAGGGAATTCCCAAATGTTCAGCAACTAAAAGAGCATCGTTAGAATCATCAATCCAGGGACATTCATCGGATAAGGTAACCGACTCATCATGCCAATTACGCATGAACATTCCAATCACCTCATATCCCTGTTCCTTGAGTAGGTAGGCAGCAACACTTGAGTCAACGCCACCAGAAAGTCCAACAACAACTCGTTTCATAAAGCAAAATTAAGATAAAAAGCATGGATTTCTTATGGAATAGATATCTTTAAGATATATTTCATCCCTATGAACGTACTTTCTAAATTGAACTGGAAAAATTACTTATTCGCATTTACCGTATTTGGTTTTATTTCGGTACTTGTATTAACCGGAAACAATTCCCCTTTTTGGAGCGCCTCTGCATTAGGATTACTCATGATCATTTGCTGGATTTTTGAGCTGGTTCCTATTTATATTCCGGCACTTTTTCCGTTGATATTTGCTGTTCCGCTTAAATTAATTACACCTGTAGAACTTGCTTCCTCTTATGGAAATAGCAACGTTTTTCTCTTTTTTGGTGGCTTTATTTTAGCATTGGCTCTTGAAAAATGGTTGGTTCATGAACAAATTGCCCGTTCTATTATTCACTTTTTGGGATCAAGCGTAGAAAGAATATTATTAGGATTTACTGCCAGTACATTTTTATTAAGTATGTGGATTTCCAACACCGCAACGGCCCTAATGATGTTGCCTATGGCTTTGGCCGTAGTTCATGCTCTTCCTAAATCAGAACAACGACAAAAATTCCCATTATTCTTGCTTCTTTCAATTGCCTACAGCTCTAGTATTGGTGGTATGGCAACACTTGTAGGCTCTCCCCCAAATACGCAAATGTCAGCATTGTTAGATAAAAATTTTGGAGTAACCATTAGCTTTTGGGATTGGTTTAAAGTAGGATTTCCCATAAGTTTAGCGATAGCTATTGCGATGTATTTCCTTTTTATAATTCTGTTAGGCAAGGAGCGTAAAGAAAAGCACCATTTTGACTTGCCTAAGAAACCTTGGACAAAGGAACAAGGCAAAGTTTTACTTGTATTTGGAATTGTGATTGTTTTTTGGATGTTACGAGGAATAATAAGCGAATATACAGGGTTGAAATATGGGGATGAAGGAGTTGCTTTAATTGGAGCTATTGCTTTGTTTTTAATTCCTTCTCGTCAACCTTCAAAACCCTTATTAGAATGGAAAGATACAGAGAAACTACCCTGGGGAATTTTACTCCTATTTGGCGGAGGATTAGCCCTTGCGACTATTTTTGAAAACAACGGTATTGTTGAAGCTATTAACAATGCTTTGCTAAATTACACCACTTATTCTATCCTTATAATTCTTGTTATTGTTATTTTCATTGGGATTTTTGTTACCGAAATCATGTCAAATTTAGCACTGGTGACCTTCATGGTTCCTATTGTTGGTTCATTCGCTATTACACTTGGTTTAGCTCCACAAATACTTTGTATTCCATTAACATTGGCTGCAAGTTGTGCATTTATGCTACCCGTTGGCACACCACCTAATGCCATTGTTTTTTCTTCTGGAATTATTAAAATTCATCAGATGGCAAAAATTGGTTTCATTTTAAATATAATTAGCATTTTAATCATCACATTTTTATATTACATTATTGGTATTCTTTGATTAAACCTTACTTTTGAAAAAAAAATTGTTATGAAATATAAATTCATCTCGGCTTCTATCCTTTCTATTGGATTATTTACCACTGTTGTATTTGGACAAAACACCAAAAATTGGTATAATGGAGAAGGAACAGGAATGTATACGGAAGCTGCATATAAACTTTTAAAAAAGAAAAAATCTTCGACAGTTGTTGTTGCTGTTATCGATTCTGGAATTGATGTTGAACATGAAGATTTGCAAGGAAAAATTTGGGTAAATCCAAAAGAAATTGCTGGAAATGGTAAAGACGACGATGGAAATGGATACATTGATGATATTCATGGGTGGAATTTTCTAGGAAATTCAAAAGGAATAAATGTAGATGCCACGCGATTGGAAAAAACCAGAATTTATGCCGAATTAAGAGACAAATATGAAGGAGTGGATGCAACCATGATTGTTCAAGATGAAGAGTATCAACTATTTTTGAAAGTAGCTGAGGAGGTAGGTGAACAATTCAGAAATATGCAAGCTGAATATGATCAATACAAAGAAGTAATAGACGCAAATCCGGAATACAAACAATATTATGACGATAATTTAAAATACAATCTGAATCCTGATTTTGATGATCGATCTATTATTGGAGACAATCCAAAGGATATTAACGACAAATTTTACGGTAATAATAATTATGAAGGTCCTGATGCGTTGCACGGAACACATGTTGCGGGAATTATAGGCGCTATTCGTGGAAATGACAAAGGAGGAGATGGAGTTGCTTCTGATGTAAAAATCATGTCATTACGCGCAGTACCGAATGGAGACGAACACGATAAAGATATTGCGTTAGCAATTCGATACGCAGCAGATAATGGTGCACAAGTAATCAATATGTCATTTGGCAAAGCATACTCACCATATGCAAAATGGGTGTATGAAGCTCTTCAATATGCTGATTCTAAAGGCGTACTTTTAGTACATGCAGCCGGAAATGATAATAAAAATGTGGATATTGAATCTAATTTCCCAACACCTAAATATGCATTTCAAACAACAGAATTTCAAAATTTCTTAACTATTGGTGCTTCAACAAATAGTATCGCAAAGTTAAAAGCAGAATTTTCGAACTTTGGTACAAGTACTGTTGATATTTTTGCTCCAGGACAAGAAATTTATAGCACACTTCCGGACAATAAATACAAAGATTTGCAAGGTACATCAATGGCTGCACCTATGGTAGCTGGCGCTGCTGCATTTTTGAAATCTTATTTCCCAACACTTTCTATGAATCAAATAAAATCAGTGTTAATTACTAGCTCCGCAAAATTTACCAAAGAATTAGGGAAATATGCTAAAACACCAGGCGTTATTAACCTAGTTTCTGCCGTAAATGCGTGTAAGAAATTGGAGAAAAAGAAATAAGCAACTGGCACTACAAAATCGATAAATTAATCTAACATTCAAGGTTAAGTCATTCATGAAAGTTATAGATCATCTAAATAATTCAAAAGACACGCTCTTTTCATTTGAGATACTTCCACCGTTAAAGGGAAAAAGCATCCAATCCATTTTTGATGGAATTGATCCTCTCATGGAGTTTAATCCAAAATTTATAAACGTAACTTATCACCGAGAAGAATATATTTATAAAGAACGTGAAAATGGCTTATTGGAGAAAATTGCTATCCGAAAAAGACCGGGGACAGTAGGAATTTGTGCTGCCATCATGAACAAGTATAACGTAGATGCCGTTCCACATTTAATATGCGGGGGATTCAGTAAGGAAGAAACGGAGAATGCATTGATTGATTTACAATTTTTAGGTATTGATAATGTATTAGCTCTTCGCGGTGATTCAATAAAAACAGAAAGTACTTTTCGCCCGCATAAAGATGGTCATGCATATGCAGTTGACCTCATCAATCAAATTTCAGAAATGAATAGTGGCAATTACATAGTAGATGATGTACAGCTCGAACCTACTGATTTTTGCATCGGTGCAGCAGGCTATCCCGAAAAACATTTTGAATCGATGAACATGTCTACGGATTTACTATACCTAAAAGGTAAGGTGGATGCCGGGGCTGAATATATCGTAACACAAATGTTTTTTGATAATCAAAAGTATTTTGACTTTGTTAAAGGGTGCAGGGAAATTGGAATCAACGTCCCGATTATTCCCGGAATTAAACCTATTAAAAACTTAAATCACATCACTTTTCTTCCTAAATTCTTTAAAATAGATTTCCCAGATGATCTTTCAAAGGCGTTATTGAAATGTAAAGATAATAAGGCAGTTGAGCAGGTTGGAATTGAATGGGGAATCAAACAATCCAAAGAGTTAAAAGCTGCAGGTGTGCCATGTATACATTATTACACGATGTCCAACTCCACATCTGTTAAATCAATCGCAAATGAAGTATTTTAATTATCCTATGAAATATAACCTAATTCTTTTTGTTTTTATTTTTTCAGGGGTTGTTGGATTTAGTCAAAAAAATACAGCTGGACTAACGAATGTTGTAGTCATTGGGCAATTTGATAAGGCAGAAGATCGGTTTTCAGTAGAAATAAATACAACAGAATTACTAGTGGCCAATGGTATTAAAGCAATGCCTTCCCTTAACTTGTTAAAAACTGGAGCAGATACTCGATTGCTTAGCACCGATTCATTAAAGGCTTTAGTGCGATCCAAAGGTTTTGATACTTATTTAATTATATCCGTACGGGGCTATGATAAACGATTTCAAAAATCAGAAAGACAAGTTACATTTGAAGAAGCATTAGGTTTTGGGAGTTTATTTCACTTATACAGAAATGAAGCAACCTCCGTAACTTTTGAATTTAGCTTCTTTAGAGATAACAAAATCATTTATAGAGATATCATGCGGTGCGAGGGTATTTCAGATAGAAATACTGTACTTAAAAAGTATAGAAAAAAATTAAACAAACGAATTCCAAAGAATTGGCGCTAACAGTAACTCAAGTTACACATAAAAAAAAGGGGAATAGCTACCTTTGTATCTAATAATAAGCCATGAAGAAAGGGACAAAATTATATAGCATCTTACATATTAAATGCCCCCAATGTCAGGAGGGAGCATTTTTGGTTTCTACACCATATGATTTAAGTAAGGTAGGCGATGTTAGAGAAGAATGTGATGTATGCGGATTGAAGTACTCCAAAGAACCCGGTTTTTATTATGGAGCCATGTACGTGTCATATGCTTTGGGAGTAGCACTTTTTGTGACCGTTTGGGCTTCATGTAATTGGTTTTTTACAGATGTTTCTGTCTGGGTACAAATCGGATTGGTTGTATTGTTATCCATTTTATTAGGCCCATATCTATTTGCATTATCTAAAATTATTTGGGCGAATTTATTCATTTCATATGATCCCCATGCTAAGCTCAACCGACAAACAAAATCTAATCCATAACTCAATAGGGTATTTGCTTGAACCTGAACTCATTATTGAAATGGGTGAAGTAGGAAGAATTCGAGAAACAGCAGCCGAAGAAATAATCATGCATGTAGGCGATGAACTCAAAATGATTCCTATCGTAATTTCGGGATCAATTAAAGTATCTCGCGAAAATGATGAAGGAAATGAGCTACTCTTATATTACATTGAAGGTGGCGACACGTGTGCAATGACGCTTCAATGCTGTGTTCGGAAAATAGACAGTCATATTAAAGCAACTGCCATGGAGCCCTCACTGCTAATGATGTTTCCTGTATCCAAAATGGAAGAATGGATGGACAAGTATAAAAGTTGGCGGGAATATATTTTACAAAGTTACCATACAAGACTTACCGAATTGATGGAAACAATAGATGCCATGGCTTTTATGCGGCTTGATGAGCGCTTATTGAAATACCTGACAGATCAAGCTAAATTACTGGGAACATTAGAGTTGCATCATACCCATCAACAGATTGCAGACGATTTACATTCCTCAAGAGTTGTAATTTCTAGATTACTAAAACAACTTGAAAACAAAGGAATTATCGAAATACATCGTAACAAACTTATCTTAAAAGATTTCTAATTCGGTAGATTTTGATAATTTAGGGTCGATTTTTGTACTGTTTCAAAAATTAATCGTTGAAGGTATTCTTTACACACTTATTTATGCGCACAAACAAATTTTTACCCCTTGTTTTATTCTTCCTTGCTTCGTCAACTGTTTGGTCCCAAAAAGGAAATAGCAGGGCTGGAACCTCTCAAAAATTTGATCAAGTTATTACAAGTATTCAAAACATGTATGTTGATCCAGTTGAAACGGAAAAACTCACGGAGGATGCAATCATTGGATTACTCGAAAAATTAGACCCTCATTCTACCTATATTTCAAAAGAAGAAGCGGCAGATGCTCAATCTCAAATTGATGGAAGCTTTGTTGGAATCGGAGTTAGATTTCAGATAGTAAAAGATACTATAATGTTTGTCAATACAATACCGGGTGGCCCATCAGAAAAAATTGGAATTCAGGCAGGCGATCAATTAGTAGAGGTGGATGGAGAAAAAGTGGCTGGTATCGGGATAAAAAACAGTGATGTGAGAAAAAAATTGATGGGTCCAAAAGACACAAAGGTTAAAGTTAGTGTAAAACGAAAAGGCATAAATCAATTGTTAGATTTTACCATCACTCGAGACAAAATTCCTATTTTTTCTGTAGATTCTTATTACATGATTGATGATAAAATTGGGTACATCAAATTAAATAGTTTCTCAAGAAGTACCATGGAGGAAATGACAGCTGCCATGACAGCATTGAAACAGAAAGGAATGAAACAATTAATTCTCGACCTGCAAGACAATGGAGGTGGGCTATTAAACGTTGCTCAAGAATTAGCAGATGAATTTTTATCAGGCAATAAATTGGTGGTTTATTCAGAAGGTAGAATGCAACCCAAATCTGAATTGAGAGCTGGACGAAATGGAATGTTTGAAAAAGGAGAATTGGTTGTTTTGGTAGATGAATTTTCAGCTTCTGCAAGTGAAATTGTTTCAGGAGCAATTCAAGATTGGGACAGAGGATCCATTGTTGGTAGAAGAACATTTGGAAAAGGACTTGTCCAACGTCCAATCGATTTAATTGATGGATCAGAAATTAGATTAACCATAGCACGTTACTATACACCTACTGGTCGCTTTATACAAAAGCCTTATGATGACCCGGAAAGGTATAAGAAAGATATTGCTCAGCGATATTTGAGTGGAGAATTGATGCATGCAGACTCCATTAAATTACCTGATTCATTGAAATTTAAAACCATGATAACCAAGCGAGATGTTTATTCTGGTGGTGGAATAGTTCCAGATTTCTTTGTTCCGCTTGACACATCGGATATTACCGATTATTTTGCCTCCTTAAATCGAAGTGGGATGTTTAATAATTTTGGGTTGAACTATGTGAATAATCAACGTGAAAATTTAAAAATGAAATATCCTGACTTTCAAAAGTTTAAAAAAGAATTCAAAACGGATCAAGAATTTATGGATGCATTTTTCGCTCATGTAGCCAAAGAGAAGCCTGAATTAACCTTTGAAGCCAAAGATTATGAGTTGAGTAAAAAACTAATTCAAACTCGATTGAAAGCTGAAATTGCACAAAATTTGTGGGATTATTCTGAATTCTATGAAATCTATAATAGCCGAAATGAAATCCTACAGAAAGCTATTAATATACTTCAAACAAAAGAGTATTTAAAAGTGAATTTGGATAGAAATTAAGACAACCTAAATTCAATTTGCATTCGCTCTAGCTCTCTAGTTAACTGAATCGTTGGGTTGACCTTAATGTTTTTAGCATTCATTAGCACATCCAATTTTTCAACTGGGTCGTAAACGGTAAATTGAACATTACAAGATCCTTCGTTAGCTAAAAACAAGGAATTCAACTCGTTAATCAGTGGATTAGTAAGCGTAGAAACGGTAAGTTTTAGGTGAAGATTTTTGGCGCGTTTGTCTCTAAATTGATCCAATAACTCAATAGAATGGATAGAAAATTCCAATTGATTTCGAAAACGATTAGGCTCAATTCTTCCTTTAATTGCAACAAAAATTCCAGGCGTTAAAAATATCTGAAACCGCAAAAAGCTTTCTCCAAATAAGAAAAGTTTATAGGAATCATGATAATCTTCAATAACCATCGAGCCAAATTTGTCTCCTTTTTTAGTAAGGCGTTGCTCAGCATCCGTAACAATAGCAGCTAAAACAATATCTTTTCCTTTATAGGTTTCAGGATCTTTCAACATGGAAACATTACCGGTGCAAAAAGAGTCAATTTCTAACTTGTAATCATCCAAGGGATGACCAGAAATGAAAATGCCCACTACTTCTTTTTCCCGATTCAATTTCACCATAGAACTCCATTCTTCAGCACTTGGAATAGTTGGTTCAGGTGTTTGAATCATATCTGGTTGATCGAAAATCGTTACTTGCCCTGAATCTTGTTCTCCTTGAAAATTACCACCAAATCGAATTGCATTATCTAAGAAAGAACGATTATTTTGATCCTCGGCAAAATACTGAGCGCGATGTATGCCATGAAAAGAATCTAAAGCACCTGCATTAACTAGACTTTCAAATGCTCGTTTATTACAAATGCGTAAATTACTTCGCTTGGTTAGATCAAAAATTGATTTAAAGGGCCCATTTGTAGTGCGTTCCTCAACAAAAGCATCGACAGGTGCACTCCCCAACCCTTTAATCGCTCCCAATCCAAAACGAATTGCTCCTTCTTTGTTTACTGTAAAAGTATAATTAGATTCATTGATATCCGGCCCCAATACTTGTAATCCCATGCGTCGGCATTCCTCCATAAAAAAGGAAACCTGCTTGATATCATTCATGTTATTACTTAAGACAGATGCCATGTATTCAGCTGGATAGTTCGCTTTCAAATACGCAGTTTGATAGGCTACCCAAGCATAACATGTTGAATGCGACTTATTAAAGGCATAGGAGGCAAATGCTTCCCAGTCACGCCAAATCTTCTCCAAACGATCAACTGGGTGTCCTTTACCAGCCCCTTGTTCAAGGAATAAAGGCTTCATTTTATCTAGGGTAGGTCTATCCTTTTTACCCATTGCTTTTCGCAATGTATCCGCCTCACCTTTAGTAAACCCGCCCAATTTTTGAGACAAGAGCATTACCTGTTCTTGATAAACGGTAATTCCATAGGTTTCTTTCAGGTATTCCTCGCAATCATCAACATCATATACAATAGGCTCTTCCCCGTGTTTTCTCTTAATAAATGCCGGAATATACTCAAGTGGACCAGGTCTATAAAGGGCATTCATTGCGATTAAATCTGCAAATTCAGTAGGTTTTAATTCCCTCATGTACTTTTGCATTCCCGGAGATTCATATTGAAATATCCCCACCGTTTCTCCGCGTTGAAATAATTCATAGGTCTTCAAGTCATCCACAGGAAAATTATCTGGATCCAAGTCAATTCCACGAATTTCCTTTACAAAACGAACCGCATATTTAATAAGAGTAAGCGTTTTCAGTCCTAAAAAGTCCATTTTCAATAATCCTGCAGATTCAGCCACAGAGTTGTCATACTGGGTACAGACCATATCCGAATCTTTTGCGGTTGCAACAGGAACAAAATTCGTAAGGTCATCTGGTGTGATAATCACTCCACAAGCATGTATCCCTGTATTTCGAACAGAACCTTCGATATCACGGGCTCTTTTCAATACTGCGGCCAGTAAATCATCTCCTTCAGCTATTTTTCGTAACTCTTTAGCAGATTGAAGATCTTCTTGACTTATTTTAAATTTATCCGCCAGCTCAATATCAGAGAAAGAAAATAGCTTTTTCAAGGAAATATCAGGAACTAATTTAGCAAGTCGATCAGCATCAGGTAAGGGTAAATTCATCACACGAGCAGTATCTCGAATTGCCGATTTAGCAGCCATTGTGCCATAAGTGATAATTTGAGCAACTTGATTGGAACCATATTTATTGATTACATAATCAATCACTTTACCCCTCCCCTCATCATCAAAATCAATATCAATATCGGGCATTGAAATACGATCCGGATTTAAAAAGCGCTCAAAGAGTAGATCGTACTTTATGGGATCCACGTTCGTTATTCCAGTACAATAAGCAACTACCGATCCGGCAGCAGAACCACGTCCTGGACCTACAGAAACCCCCATTTCTCGAGCGGCATTACAAAAATCTTGAACAATTAAAAAATATCCAGGATACCCCGTGTTTTCAATGGTTTTTAATTCGAAATCTATACGCTCCCTTATCTCTGTTGTGAGTTCAGAATACCGTTTTTCAGCTCCTAAGTATGTTAAATGACGTAGGAAATTATTTTCGCCTCGTTTTCCTCCATCGGTTTGGTCTTGTGCATCAGTAAATTCAACAGGGATATCAAAGGCGGGTAATAAAACTTCGCGTGCTAGCGTGTAGGGTTCGCATTTTGCAATTATTTCCGGGATAGATAAAATGGCTTCCGGTAAATCCGCAAAAAGCGATTTCATTTCTTCGCTTGACTTAAAATAATATTCATTATTATCTAGTCCATATCTGAAACCACGTCCCCGCCCTTTTGGTGTAGAAACCAACTCTCCATCTTTCACACAAAGTAAAACATCATGAGATTCCGCATCTTCTTTGTTCAAATAATAAATATTGTTGGTTGCAACCAACTGAACTTGATGTTTTTTTGAAAAAGATATAAGGGTTTCATTGACGCGATTCTCGACTTCTAGCGAATGGCGCATTATTTCTAGATAAAAATCGGACCCAAACTTATCCTTCCACCAGAGCAAAGACTCCTCGGCCTGATTTTCTCCTACATTTAAAATAAGGCTAGCAATTTCGCCGAACAAATTTCCTGAAAGGACAATTAAATCTTCTTTGTATTTTTCTACAGCCTCTTTATCTATGCGGGGAACGTAATACATTCCTTGTGTGTAGGCAATAGAAGCAAGTTTAATCAAATTCTGGTATCCGTTTTTGTTCTTGGCTAATAATACAATTTGATATCCATTATCCTTCTGTGTTTTATCTTTCAATGATCGACAAACATTGAATTCACATCCAATAATTGGCAATAAATCAGGTTTATCAAATGATTCTCCCTTCTCTTCAGCCTCTTTTCTTTTTTCTTTCAGTTTTTTATTATACCCGTTAATCGCTTTTTCAAAATGAAACGCAGCCATCATATTTCCAGTGTCGGTCAATGCTACCGCAGGCATATTTAATTCTGCCGCTTTATCAACCAATCGCTGAATATCGACCGTGGACTGTAATATTGAATATTGTGAATGGACATGTAAATGGGCAAAGGAAACCTCCTTTAAATCCACATTAGAAATCGCTTCCGCGGATGGTACTTTACTTTTGTTTGCCTGCTCACGCAATTTTTCCGCCTCTGCTTTCAAGTTCATGTGCTTCAGTCCGATTGGCTGAATAACAGAAGTATTTGTTTCTTGAAATCGTGTTAAGTAATCTGATGTCTGTTGTAATTGTTCTGTTGAAAAATGCCCTTTACGAACTAATTCAAAAAAGCACCGAGTGGTAGCTTCCACATCCGCCGTAGCGTTATGTGCCTCATTGAAGGGGGTGCCAAATAATAAACTATGTAACTCAGTAAGCGTAGGTAATTTGAACTTTCCGGATTTCCCACCAGGTAATCGACATAATTCAGCTGTTTTCTCCGTACACGTATCTAGAACAGGATAATTAACCAAAGGAGAGTCCATGCCAAGCCTAACAAACTCACACCCTAATACATTTAAATCAAATGTTAAGTTTTGTCCAACAACAAATTTTGCTTTTGACAAAACCTGTCTAAAAATGGTTAACACATCTGTTAATGAATCACCGTATAAATTAGCTAATTCCGTGGAAATACCATGAATTTTCTCTGAATCATAGGGAATATTAAATCCATCAGGTCGAATTAAAAAATCACGTTGATCGACCACATTGCCCATTTCATCATGTAATTGCCAAGCAAGTTGAACAACCCGAGGCCAGTTCGAAGTGTCGGTAATCGGTGCGGTAAAACTTCTTGGTAAACCTGTGGTTTCGGTGTCAAAAATTAGGTACATGAAAAATTAAATGGATGTTAAAGTTAGCATAAAAACAGGTTGCATTTTTTAGTGTTGAAAACAATTTTTCATCGTTTTTCATGTTTTTGAATCAAGCAGTCGATTTTATTCTGATTATCCTTCATTTTGAATCCAAGAGCTAATCGAATTGTATTACTTTTGCATTAGCTAATTTTAATGATAATAAATTTTTGAAACACTCGTGAAAATTGCTCTATTTGGTAATCCAAATACTGGAAAAAGTTCCGTATTTAATATGTTGACTGGATTGCGTCAACAAGTTGGGAATTTTGCCGGGGTAACAGTGGACAAAAAATCAGGTTTTTTCAAGGTTGGTCAAACAGAATATCAACTCATTGATTTTCCGGGAACATACAGTATTTATCCAAGAACAGACGATGAAGGAGTCGTATATTCGGTTCTAACTGAAAAAGGACATGTTGATTATCCCGATTTAGCATTGGTTGTTTTAGATGCATCCCAATTAAAAAGGAACTTATTGTTATGTAGCCAGTTATATGACTTAGGAATTCCCTTATTACTGGTGGTAAACATGAGTGATATTGCTCTGCAAAAAGGAATTTCCATTCATTTAGAGGAACTTGCGAAGATTTTTCCTGGGACTCAAGTAATTTCGACAAATGCGCGTATTGGACTGGGTAAAGATCGATTAATAAATGCAATTAGCAATTTTGATCCTGCTGCATATCAAAATCCAACAACGTATCTACCGGCAAAAATTGAAGATACTCAACAACAAATAAAAGAAACCAAATCACGTGCTTCGTGGATTGATTCTATTTTACCAAGCATTCAAAGTCAAGCCATTCAAGACAAACCAAAAACACATTTTTTAGACAAAATATTGGTTCATTGGTTTTGGGGATATTTGATTTTTGCATCGATTCTTTTAATTGTTTTTCAATTCATTTTTGCATTCGCTACATATCCAATGGATGCCATTGATTTGTTTTTCTCCTCCCTTGCCGAATTCACGCAAACAAACTTACCAAATGGAATCTTTACGGACTTAGTTAGTCAAGGCATTATCCCAGGTATTGGTGGAGTTGTAATTTTTATTCCTCAAATTGCTTTACTCTTTTTTTTCATTTCAATTTTAGAAGAAACAGGATATTTGTCGCGCGTAGTGTTTATCATGGATCGATTAATGCGACCCTTTGGTTTAAACGGGAAAAGTGTTGTGCCCCTCATGTCTAGTGTAGCGTGCGCCATTCCAGGAGTTATGTCTGCTCGAACAATTTCAGATTGGCGTGAACGATTAATCACCATTTTAGTTGCACCATTGATGAGCTGCAGCGCTCGTATCCCTGTTTACACTTTATTGATTGCACTTGTTATTCCAGATGAACCTATTGGAGGTATTTTAAATTTACGTGGGCTCGTTCTTTTTGGACTGTATGCACTTGGATTGTTGTCCGCATTATTGGTCGCATTTGTATTGAAAGGGCTAATTAAACGCAAAGGTTCTGGGTTTTTATTATTAGAACTTCCCACCTTCAAAAAACCACGAATTCAAAATGTACTTATTGCTGTGTTTGAAAAAGTACGCGTGTTTGTTTGGGATGCTGGAAAAGTAATTCTTGCCATTTCAATTTTACTTTGGGTTTTTGCGTCGTTTGGTCCGGGTAATTCAATTTCTAACGCAGAAAAACTGGCTACACAAGAAAGTAAAAACAAAAAATTATCCAAGGAAGAGCAACTCCAATATGTTGCATCTGCAAAACTTGAACATTCTTACATGGGAATACTAGGAAAGGCGATTGAACCTATCATTGAACCAATTGGATATGATTGGAAAATTGGGGTTTCTTTGCTAACTTCCTTTGCAGCTCGTGAGGTTTTTGTTGGCTCTTTAGCTACCATTTATGCCGTGCAAGATGATGGAGAAGAAAATAGATTATTAATTGATCGATTACGCGCTGACACACGCAGGGATGGTAGAAAAACCTATACCCTAGCAACGGGGTGTTCGTTGATGGTTTTTTATGTCTTTGCTATGCAATGTATGTCCACGTTAGCGGTAGTTAAGCGCGAAACCGGATCATGGAAATGGCCTGTCATTCAATTAGTATTTATGGGTGTTCTCGCCTATTTGACTTCCTTTTTAACCTATTCGTTATTATCATGATTCAGTCAATTCTTGTACTCATTTTCGCGTGTATTGCCTGTTTATTTCTAGGGCAAAGACTATTCAAACAATGGGTAAGACAAGAAAATTGTGACGGATGTTCAATGGGCAAAGCATCACAAAAAAAATGAAGATGAAAAATACATTATTGCTATTCTCTTTTGTGTTGATTTTTTTCAATTCTTGGACACAAAAAAAACGCTGGCAATTTCCTCAGTATGATGTGGTGCGCACGGGTCCTTATATTGGTATACAGAAAGGTGATTATTTAAATTTTGAACTGGGTTTTGAACGACAATGGAAAGATTTGAAATTAATAGGGGCTCAGACAAGCGCGGTCTTTGGAGGATGTAATTATAACATTAAAAATGGAGTCATCGGAACAGATATTGGGGGATGGAGAAAATTGGGATTTGCTGGTATTACTTATGGAGGAGGGATCATTTTTCGGACGGATTTCACCTCTTCAAAAGCAGGAGTTCTACCATTGATAGGACTTAAACTGAATAAATTTCATATACAGGCTGGATATCAATTTCTTTTCCCAACCACCTCCTTGTTTGAAACGAATACATTCTGCGTTAGCTTACGCTATAAAATTTGGTCGAATAAGAAAATAAAGAAGGATTAGTTTATTTTTCAAAAAGGAGTTGAAAGGCATTATTTGATGCTGTTTCGTCAATTAAATCTAAATCTTTTAGACAAGAAACCACTGGTGAAAAATCCGATTTGTTTAGATTCATTGTATAATTCCATTCCGTTTCGCTCAGCCATGATTTGACTTCATTTTCATCAAGATGATAACGCCAAGCTAATGTTTTAGTTGCTTCTGGGTCATCCTTCAGTTGCTTTGCTCGAGCACCTACAACGCCACACATTTGTTGAATTATCTCTGGATTAGCAGCTAAAATTTCATCTCTTACAGCAATGACAAAACAAGGCCAAGGAGTAACCACTTCACCAATGCATTTACATTTACCTTGCTCTACAAACGGATGAGTTGTAAATTTTTCCCACAAAAAGGCATCTGCTTCATGACTGGCTAATGCCCATAGACCTCCATAAATATCGCCAACAACGTTAAATTTGAGTTGTTCTTTATCCCAACCAGCATGCTTTGCATGAACTAGCGCCATCAAATGTGAACCCGATCCAAAACGGGATATAGCAAATGTGCTGCTTTGTAGTTCATCAATTGATTGCACTGGAGAATCAACTGGAACATGAACTCCCCAACGCAAAGGTGAATTAACATAAACTTGAATAATTTTTGCTGGCAAACCATCTAAAATAGCCTTAGTTATTCCTTCTGTTAATAAAACGGCTATATCCAAGGATCCAATAGCAAGTCCTTTGATCATTTGACCCGTTCCTCCGGTCATGTCACTCCAATGTAGTTCGAGACCTCGCTCACTAAATTTTCCCTCCTCAATTGCTAAGCGCCAAGGCAAATTAAAATGTTCAGGTACACCCCCAATTTTAAGTCCTTTCATATGCCTATTTTATATCGACAAATTGCATATCATACAATTTTCTATAATACCCATCTTGTTTTAACAAACTTGTATGGGTTCCAACTTCTACGATCATTCCTTTTTCCAAAACAACTATTTTATCTGCTTTTTGAATCGTTGATAATCTATGGGCAATAACAATGGATGTTCTTCCTTCAGTTAACCTTTCAGTTGCCTTTTGTATTAATTCCTCGGATTCATTATCAACACTTGATGTTGCCTCGTCTAAAATGAGAATATGAGGATTATAAATATAGGCTCGAATAAATGCAATCAATTGACGCTGCCCCACTGAAAGTACTCCTCCACGTTCGCCAATTACATAATCGTATCCATCCGGTAATTTCTCAATAAAATCATGAGCACCTACTGCCTTTGCAGCCATTACAACCTGATCCCGATCAATTAATTCATTTCCTAAGGTAATATTGTTGTGAATAGAATCCGAAAAAAGAAATACATCCTGCAATACAATAGCTATATTCTTGCGTAATAATCCTAATTCAATCTCCTTAATATCCACATCACCAATGAAAATTTCACCTTCTTGATATTCATAAAAACGACCTAATAAATTAACAATAGTAGATTTTCCTGCTCCTGTTGCGCCAACAAATGCCACCATTTCACTCGGTTGAATCACCAAGTCAATATTACGAAGAACATAGTCTTTTTCTTTGTAATAAAAACTAACATTTTTAAACGAAATAGATTGGTTAAAATCAACTTCGGTATTCTTTCCTTCCGTTTGAATATGTTCCTCCAAATCAATAATTTCAAAAATTCGTTCAGCCCGTACAGTTCCTCTTTGCAGCACATTAAATTTGTCAGCTAATTGTCTGATAGGGCGATACAACTGATGAATCCATAAGGTAAAAGCAATAATTTGGCCGTACATCGCTTTAATTTCTAGGGCACTTTTACCGCCAATTTGCAATGCTCCCCAAACCAATAGAAAGGCAATGGATAAGGAGCTCAATATTTCAACGACTGGAAAAAAGATTGAATTGGCCCATACTGCATTAATGTGTGCTTGTCTATGTCCCTTATTTATTTCTTGAAATTGCTCAAATTCCTTCGTTTGTCTATTAAACAATTGAACTAAAGACATACCTGTTAACCTCTCTTGCACAAAAGTATTCAAGCGAGTTACTTGCTGCCGTTCTAATTGAAAAGAGCTGCGCATTGCTTTAGCAAAAATGCGTGTGGCAAAAATTAATATTGGGATGGGAACCAAGGTCATCAGCGATAATTCCCAATTGGTAGTGAACATCAAGGTTAATACAAAAATCAATGAAATTAAATCGCCTGCAATCTCCATTAATCCCGAAGAAAATACTTCTGTTACCGCCTCCAAATCGGAAACAACGCGCGTTACCAATGCACCCACCGGGGTTTGATCAAAATATTTCATTCGAAAAGACAGGATGTGATTAAATAACTTTTTCCGAATGTCATGAATCACGGATTGTGCCAATAAATTAGAAAAATAACTTCCAATCAGTTGAAAAAAACCTTCCAAGACCAGCAAGCCCAAAATGATTAAAATCCAATTTACGAGTGCTTCTTTATTTTGAGTTTTTATAATATATGAATCAACCATATTGCCGACAAGGGCAGGTCGAAGAGGGCCAAGAAACGAAAGTAAAAAAGTACAACAAATTGAAATGATAAAAAATCGTTTGTACGGCTTAGTATACGATACTAACCTAAAAAAAATGGACGTGTTAACTTTACTTTTTATTGAAGCCATGAATACAAAATTACCGAAAAAGCCCTCACGAGAGGGCTATAATTTGACAAATAATCTGTTAAGTTTTTTGATTAGCTTACCAAGGTCTAATTGAAAGGTGAGTTTTTGGTGTTGTTTTCATCGTATTGTTGTTGAAGGTTAATTTTTTGCTATTACCATATTGTTCTGAATATGAACCACTTTGGTCTCTATTATTTGTCCCTGTGATTTGAATTTGATGTAATAATACCCATCATTCATTTCATTTAAACTTATTTGTTTTGCATCGAAAACAGGAAAAGAAGGCATAAAAAGTTCTCCGTTTTCCATTACAATTTCCAATTCATCAAAACGATTATCGTTCCACATTACCGTAATTGAATTGGTAGAAGGATTTTTTGCAACTTTAATTACGGTGAATGCTGCTTGTGCAATTGGCATACTTCGTTGAGATAGTGCAGAATTTAATGGCGACAAACTTGCTACCATGAATAAAAAAATCAGTGTGCTTGCTTTCATAACAGGTGTTTTTATTGATTTCAATTCTTGTTTCATGAGACAAAGGTGTTGCCTTTAAAAACAATTCCAAAAGAAACCAATTAAAAGAACATCATTTTACACGATGCCATAGAGATAACCTTAAGCGAAATTACTTAGTAAAGTCTTTTAGGGCCTATTTTTGAAGCTTTGATAGGATATTTGTGGTGGAAAAACCTTGAACTAAATCAATCGTTACAATAGCACCACCATATGATTGAACAAAGTCAGAACCAACAATGTATTTGGGAGAACTAGGATTAAATTCTTTCGCATCATAATCTCCCCCTTTTACTAAAACGTCCGGACTAACATCGTGAATTAGATTTTCAGGTGTAGAATCATTGAATAGTACTACTGCATCAACAAATCCCAAGGAAGCAAGGACAAGTGCCCGCGATTTTTCATTATTTATAGGTCGATTTATATCCTTATTTAGAGAGCGCACCGAGTTATCATCATTTAATCCAACAATCAATCTATTCCCTAATGATGCTGCTTGAGCTAAATAGGTTACATGTCCTTCATGAAGAATATCAAAGCAACCATTTGTGAAGACAACCTTATTGTTTTTCATTTTCCACAAGGCGCAACGTTGTTTTGCTTGATCAACAGTCACTATTTTTTGTAAGATAAAATCAAATCTGCTCATCACTGGGTGGTGTTTTTGGTACAAGTATCCATGAAATTAAACCTATCAAAACTAATAAAACCGTTTGAGACACCCAAATCAACATTCCAAGTGCATTCCCAATAGCAATTGCCCTTTCATCAGGTAAGCCAGATAAATAATATCCAACTACGATCCCAACAAGTAATGGAAAACTTCCTATTCCACCGTTTGTCAAGGAAATTCCAATGGATCCGGCAACAAAAGCTAAAAGCATACAGGAAATTGGTAAATCTTTAGTGCTTTCTAAAGCATAAAAAGGAAGGATGAACATAACGAGAAAACAAACCCAAATGAACAAAGAATGGAGAATGTATGCACGAGGGTTTTTCGTTTTAACAATTGAAACGGTACTACTAAACAAATCTTGAATAATCAATCCTACCTTTATTCTCACTTTTCGAATCAACATTAAACCTAAGCCAATAGACATTGCCGCAATGAGCATGTACAACAGGTAATTAGTAGACCCGGATTCATCTGAGATAAAATTAGCTTGGATTATTAATTTGATTTTTTCGAAATCATCAAAACCCAAAAATAAGGCTGAGCATGTTATAATTACTAGAAAAAACATATCTACAATTCGTTCAGAAATGATAGTACCAAAGCCTTTAGCAAAAGGCACTCCATCAGCGCGATAAAGAACTAAGGCTCTTGAAGCTTCGCCCGCACGAGGCAAGGTTAAATTCACTAAATAGCCAATCATTACAGCATGAAATCGATTTAGATTTTTTGTATTATATCCAAGGGGTTCTAGGGAAAACTTCCATCGATAAGCACGAGAAATATAAGATGCTAAAGCAAGTATTAATGAAAGTATTATCCAACCATAATCTACTTCACCAAGTGTTTGGTAAAATATTTTTTTAGCTTGAATTGTCATGGAAGAAAAAAAATGCCAGAATAAGTAAACACCAACGCCAAGAGGCAAAATAGCTTTTAGAAAAAACCCGGCAATTTTTTTACCCATTAATCAATGGAGTTTGTCTCCTCATCCGGAAACACTAAGCAGGGCTTAAATGATTTAGCTTCTTCAAAGTCCATGAAACCATATCCAATAATGATAATTTTGTCATTTACAGATACACGTCGAGCAGCTGGACCGTTTAAACAAATTGTACCTGAGTTATAATCACCTTTGATTACATATGTTTCTAGTCGTTCACCGTTATTGATATTTACTATCTGCACACGTTCACCCTCGATTATATTTGCCGCTTGCATCAATCGTTCGTCGATTGTGATACTACCTATATAATTTAATTCTGCTTGAGTTACGCGAACACGATGGATTTTTGATTTTACGACTTGAATTAACATAGTTGAATTTAACGCGGCAAAAATAAGCAAATGAATTGTAAATAGTGGAATGAACAAGTAAAACTTTGATTTTCGGGCAGATTGAATAAAAAAAAAACCTGAAAAAAGCGAAAGAATCAAATGATGCTATCACACTTTTCAGGTCTTCTGCAAGTAAATGTAAACCAAAAAATAAATTAACCGTTGTTAATTGTTCTACCTAAAGACGTTTCTCTCTAAACAAAGGTTGCTTCGGTTTATTTTTTTCCAAATAAACGACTGAAAAAATTACTTTTCTTCTTTGTTGGCTCCATGTAAGTGAACCGAAGTCCGACATTAAATCGGAATTGATCTAATACACCAGTAGTAGTATAATTTGTACTTCTCAATAATGAAATTGGCAAGTATTTACTGGCATTAATACTAATTCCCGAGCATTTATATCCTGCTTTTAAAACTTCTTTCTGCTTAAAATTTATGGTCGTACCCAATCCGGCATGCAGATAAAAATCAACCGGATTAATTGTTGGAATTGTATTCAATCTGCTCGTTGACGTTTGAAGAAATGACAAATTCACTCCCGGCTCTATCAGGGTATAAATTCCATTTCTTTTTTCAGCATAAGAAAAGATCTTAATACGTGTGGGTATTGCGGCTCTCACTCCATGAAATTGAATAACATCCTGTGAGGCAAGTTGAACACGAGCCAGCGAATATTCCAATGAAATGTAGGGTGAAATCAAGCCTTTTCCTATTCCACGAATGAATTTCAATTTTGGACTTAACATAAATCCCAATTGAATTCCGGACCTATATTTTTGTTGGTTCAATCCGGTGTTTTGTTGACTCCAATGATAATTATTCATTGAAATTCCTGAATATACTTCCCGATATTGGGAAAAGGTTTTAAATGAAACCGATAGGAGAACTAAGAAAAATAATGAGCGCATGAGTAATAGATTAATTATTGCTCTAACGCATGATTACGTTTTGGTTAAAGTAAAAATATAAAAGAACTTTATTCAAAGTTTTTAGCTAAAACATCTGGCATGTAGAATTAACAAGGGATACAGACCAAAAGTGAACAAAACTACAACAAAAATTATGTCCTCGAATTGTTGTAATTATAAAACTGTTTAGCTGGTTTTAGATACTTTTTGATTTTTCGAAATTTCACACTTTTTTACGAGAATAGGTAAAAATAAGTGTTATTTAATGAAAAAAGGAGCTGTTACGCTCCTTTTTTGTTGGCCCACTAGGGCGCTATGTGTAGGAGGTAATTAGCTGATTATCAATGTTTATCTATGCCGTAAAAAACAGTGTTCTCGAATTGTTGTAATATTATTAACTGCTAAATACCGAGATTCAATATCGTTTTATTGCTTTTACAAAAATAAGAGTTTATTTGTTTATTGAGGGTAAATGGAAAGGAATTTTATGTTTTCTATTTTAACATGGTTGCAATCCTACTGACATCAAAACCCATGTACTGGCAAAACTCCTCTACCGTTAATGGCTGATGCTTTTGCTTTGCATGCACTGATTTTATCTGCTTCAATAAATTACGGGAATACCGTTCACTTCTGCCAGTGATTATCATGATGTCTTTTGGGTATATGACCACTCTCTGCATGTTTTAATTCGTTTTACGCTGTTTTGCTTTTCACGATACTCTATCTTGCCTTTATTCATATAGTATCTTACTTTCATCGTGAGGATGAAACGACTATGAAGTGAAATAAGATTTATTGATTTACCGTGGTTTTACAAATGTAAGGTGTTTTACTTGAACAACTTTGACATACTTCGGCATATTTTGGAACAATGGGTTTTGAACGGCTGCGGTTCTATGATTGCATGTGTTTTGGGCTGTACTTTTGGTTCATCTGATTTCAACTCGCGAGGAAAAAAGGATGTCGGCTGAGAGGGTCTCAGCCTTGAATTATTAACCAAAATACACTTTAAAAATGGCAAAGCAAATTGGCATTATTAAGTTGAAAGGCACAATCGGAGATTTGTCTTTCTACAAAACTAAGGACGGTCACTTGGCTCGTGAAAAAGGTGGCGTGGATGCGGAGCGTATCAAAAATGATCCTGCGTTTGAGCGCACACGCGAAAACGGAGCTGAGTTCGGAAGTGCTGCGAAATCCGGGAAACTGGTGCGCGATGCGTTTCGTACGTTGATGATGCGTTCTTCGGATGGAAGGGTGACGGCTCGTTTGACGAAGCTGATGTCTGACATTCGCGCATTGGACACAACGAGTGCTCGTGGTGAGCGTAACGTAGCGGTTGCAATTGCAGATCCTGCTGCGAAGAGTTTGTTGAAGGGTTTCAACTTTAACAACCGAGCAATTTTGGGAGCTGTGTTGTATCGTCCTTTTGCAGTGAATACGTCTGCAGGTGAAATCGCAATTCAGGGGCTTGTTCCGAATTTGCATGTGGCGTTTCCTTCGGGAGCAACTCACATGGCGTTTACGGGTGCCTGGGCAAAAGTTGATTTTGCAACGGACACGTACAGCGTGGAATTGACGAACACGGAAAACCTGGTTATCGATGCAACACTAACAGACTTGCTTTTAGCAGCTGGTACTGCACCGACCGGAACGGGAACCGATGTGTTTTTGTTGATGGTTGAATTTTTCCAAGAAGTAAATGGCGTTCAGTATTCGATGAATAACGGAGCATACAACGCCCTTGCCATCGTGGATGTAGCGTAATCATTTTAGAAAATGGGACGACAAAAACGATGGGATGATCTTTCTTCTGTGGGGGAACGCATCCAACAAGAAACACCGCCTTTCTTCAAAAAATTACGTGCGCTCGGATTGATTGTAGCGGCAATAGGAACATCCATTGTGATGGCACCGGTTGCGCTTCCGGCACTACTTACAACGATTGGGGGTTACCTCATCGTTGGTGGTTCGGTGCTAACGGCAATCAGTCAAGCGACGGTTGAAGAAGGGGAATGAACAAAAGTATTAACCTTTAAAATTCAGAAAAATGGATACTGGAATTTTGGAAAATGGCTGCACGAACAGCGACTTTTTGTTAAACGTAAAAACCAAGAAAAACATTCGTTTCAAAGCAGGGGCTGACGTAAGCTCAAGCGTGAACATCATGGATGTGAGCTTGGATGAGGACGTGACTGAAACGCATGAGTTCTTAGGCATCAGCATTCGATTGGGTTCGAAGAACTGCCCGAAAGTTGATCCGATTGTAGCAAGTAATTAACCTTTCTTTTTTAGCATTGCCCTAAAAAAGAAACAAAAAAGGTCTAGCGCTGGAAAGATTCAGCTACCCTCATCTTCCTTGTTGCTAAAATTTCTGAAACTCGCTCTCGTGCCTCGGCTCAGACAGCCAGAAATTTAAACGCAACTTCGTCGTGTGGGTCCCAGTTGAATCTTTCAATGCGCGGGGATTTTGGGAGAGAATTAAGATTTTGGGGAAACTACCATTTCAAAACAAAAATT
>JACCDY011482307.1_pt1 | contig 55803 bp, 60 predicted proteins | sample 7446391 | NCBI WGS metagenome assembly JACCDY01 (sample SAMN15323451, study PRJNA562643) | freshwater metagenome | isolation source: river surface water | place: USA:Blue River Watershed | collected 2017-08-18
CGCGGCGCCGGTCTATTCGCCCGCCTCGGACCGTCACTACGCCAAGGTGCTCGACGGCTTGGAAAAGGGGGACACGCTGGCGCGCAACAACTATTACCGCAAGTACTATCGCTTCCACCCCGTGACGGAGGCGCGCCTGCGGGCGTTCGACGCCGCCACCCAGGCCGAGGCGCAGCGAGCAGGCTTCCGGCTGCGGGAGGACTTTGCGCAGCCCGAGCGACCGGTGCGGGTGCGCCTCGAGGACGGCATGCCGCCGGGGGCGTGGATGACGCAGACGCCCGGAGCGCCCCAGGGCGTCTGGACGCTGACCTTTCCCATCACGCCCGCGCTCAGGCGGGCGACGGGCGGCGTGCGGCTGCGCGCGGGCGACCGCGTCCTCATTCCTGCCCGGGATGCCTTCCTGCCGAGCTTCGATTGGTACGTCGTGGCGGCAGACGCGCAGTCCGCGACGCTGACGTCGCACTGGTCGGTGAGCTTGTCGGATGATGGCAAGGCTCGCGAGACGCTGCTACCCGGGCCCGTCCGGACCCGGGACGGCCTCCTGGGCACGCTCGGCGAGGACGGAACGTTCGCTCCGGACGCGAAGAAGCCCTCGCCGGGCATGTGCATCAACAAGCCCTGGATCCGCAGCGAGGCCGAGTGCACGGCCGCGCGCTCGGCGATGGACCGGCTGGGCGCGGGGACCTGGGACCGCCCCTGCGTGTCGCACGCGGACTGCCCCTTCTTCCAAGCCAACCGCCGGTACCCCAACTACCGCGGCGGATGCCTGGCGGGCTTCTGCGAGATGCCGGTGGGCGTCACCCGGGTGGGGTACAGGAAGCACACGGGCTCGCCCTACTGCCACGGGTGCTCGAATGCCGATGACTGCTGCGCCGGCCAGGCCGTGCCCGACGTGGCCTTTCCGCTGGACCAGGTGGAACGGGCGCGGTGAACACAGAGTGACGATGCCGCTCAACGCACGCAGCTGGTCGTCCTGGGAATGCTGGTGGTCCAGGCGGCGGTGGTGAAATCGGACGCCATCTGGGGGCGGATTCTGGCCCTGTAGTGAAATTCAGTAACCGCGGATGAGCTCGACGCCGCTCTGCCTGTCGGGCCGGGACGTCAGCACGACGCGCACGCGCACGCCTTCGCCACAGGCCACCTCGAACGTGTCGGCCCCGCCCGTCGCGACGAAATCGTTCATGTGCCGCGTCAGCGAGCGCGACACGCGGGGCAGCGCGAGCAGGCCCAGCGACTGCAGCTGGCTCCGGATGCTGATGCATTCCGTCACGCGCTGGGCGACGGGTTTGGAGGCGGCGGCGGCGGCGTCCATGTGTGTGTATGCATACGGCCCCAGAAAACGACGGACCCGAGCAACGAACTACTGCAAGTGCTTGTGGTGTTCGATGTAGTCGCGCAGGAACTCGCTCTCGCCGTTGACGATGGCGCCTGCCCGGGTGTAGATATCGTCCGCCTTCTTGTACCACTCCAGCGCGGCCGCGTGGTCGCCGCACCGCGCCGTCAGCTTCGCCAGCAGGTGCATGGCGTCCGGGTGGGGCGCCACCGGCGACGCGGCCAGCGCGCTCGCGGCCCCGCGCGCCTTCTCGGCGTCCGCCGCCAGCGCCTGGAAGGCGGTCACGTAATCGGCGTTGTACACGAGGCGGTTGGTGGGGTTTTGGGTGCTGACGAAGCGGCCGACCTTGGAGCCGTCCGAGAACACGTTGGGGGCGCAGGCCCACAGCGGGGTCTCCGTCTTGAACGCCGCCCACGGCAGCTGCTTGGTGGCGACGAAGCGCACGGGCGTCAGGCCCGCCAGCAGCCGCCGCGCGCCCGCGGGGCGCAGCAGGTAGGACTCGCACGAGGGCAGCAGCGGGAAGGTGGGCAGCACGGGGCGGAAGGCGAAGGGCGTGCCCGCGGGGGCGTCGCTGGGCAGGCCGAGCAGCAGCGGGCCGTCCACACGGCGGTCGCCCGTAAGCTTGTCGCAGACGTCGGCCAGCATCGCGCCGGCCTCGCGCGTGAAGCAGACGTCGTCCTCCAGCACCAGGTACCAGCAACGAGCGTCCTCAGGAGCGGCCGCGATGGCCTCCACGCAGCGCATGTGCTTGAGCGCGTTGGACACCTGGTTGATGTGCATGTTGCGGACGTGGGCGTCCCAAGGGTCGTCCTTGTCGTTCGTTTTGTTCAAGTCTACGAGCGTCTTGATGTCCTCGGCGCTGATGTCCTTGGGGTCGTGCTGCGTGACAAAGTTGATGCGCACCTGCAGCCGCGGCTCCTGCGCCAGCAACTTCAGCAGCCCCATCATGTGCTGCTTGCGGTCTGCCAGGTGCGCCGCGTGCACGACGTACACGGTGACGTCAAACATTGGAGGGGGGCGTTGTTACTGTGTCCGGCACAAAAAGCTGGCCGGCGGCGACGCGCTGCGCGGACAGCAGCACCATCAGCAGCAGCACCGCCGCCATGGCCTGCACGGCGATGCGCTGCACCCCGGACGCGGTCAGGGGGCGCGGCGCGGACGCCCCCGCGCCCGCGGACGCCGCGGCCCTGCCGGCGTCGACGGCGAGCGCGCCGCGGCAGAAGCCCTCGCGCTCGTGCGGCAGCCGCGGCCGCGCGCCGGGGGGTCGCGTGCCGTCTCGCGGCGCGTACTTGAAGTCGCAGTACATTTGCCGACAGGCCGCCGCCACCTGCGGCGCCGACGACGCTGGGAACAGCAGCGGCACGTTGCTGCACAGGTTGCGGACCACCGGCTCGGCCGCCTGCTGGCCCGCCGCGCCGCCGCCCGGCTTCAGGCAGTCGCTCAGGAACCGCTTGCGGTCTCGGTACTTCTGTCGCAGGTAGGCCTCTTTCGCTTTGGGGCCGGCGAAGCGCAGCTCCACCGGCAGCTCCGCGACGCCGTCGTCGAACACCGCGCCCGCCGCGTCCTCGGCGTCGGTGGTGCCCAGGTGCGACGCGTAGGCCTCGTCGCTGGCCTGCACGTACCGGCGGTACACGTGCTGCTGCGGACAAAAGGTGGGCTGGTAGGCGGGCGTGCGCCCGCAGGCCGCGCCCCCGAGCACGGGCTTGTATCGGTCCGCGCAAGGGCGCTGGCACACCAGGTTGCGCGTGCAGCGGTTGCCCGCGCAGTAGTTGCCGCGCAGCGCCCACTCGTCGGGCTCCGCCTCGCACAGGAACAGCCGGAAGGCGTAGCCGCCCGTGAAGAAATCGAGGACGAACACCAGCAGCGACACCCCGAAGTACAGCGTCCACAGCAGCCCGAAGGCCAGGCTGGTCAGCGTGGCCTGCGCCACGGCGGCCACGTTGGCAACGACGAAGGCCGCCACGGGGACCACGGGTAAGAGCAGCGTGTGCCACACTCCTAAGAAGGCTGCCACTACCAGGCCCAAAATCATTACAAACACCTTCAGGATGGTCCCGAACGGGTCCCGGAAGAACTGGAGCGTTAATTCTGCTATTTTGCGTATCAGGTAAAGCAGGCTCTCGAAGAAGACTTTGACTGCGCTGAAAAAGTTCAAGATTGCCCCCATCGCGCTGCACCCGTATTAGTTGACGAGGAGATATAAAGAGGTGCACACTGGACTACCTGCAACGATGGCATGCTGTCACCCTGGTTGCGAAACGAAGGCATGCTACGGCATCGAAGGTGACAAGCAAGCCAAATGGTGCAAGTGTCATTCACCAACTGATGCCGTAGACATCAAAAACGTGCGTTGCGGGTACGACGGTTGCAAGAAACAACCATCGTATGGTAGCGAGGGCGACAAACGAGCAAAGTGGTGCAAGATCCATGCTCCTCCACATTCTGTCAATGTCAGGGCTCCGCGGTGCAGTCACCAAGACTGCAGGAAGCAGCCGTCGTTCGCGCGGGCGAAGGGTGACCGGCCTCAATGGTGCTATGCACACGCTCCCATAGACGCGATAAGCGTCAGAAAAGGTCCCATGTGCCAACATCGCGGCTGTGCGACATCCGCTTCGTACGGCAACAAAGGCGACGCGCGACCGACCTGGTGCAGCAAACACGCTCCGCCGAGTACCATGAACATCGTGAGCCGACGGTGCAAGCTCGAAGACTGTGACAAGCAGCCATCCTACGGTCACCCAGGCGACGCACGCCCCACGTGGTGTGCCACGCACGCTCCGGCAGGTACGGTGAACGTCGTGACCCCACGGTGCCAGCACCGCGGATGCACAAAATGTCCTTCCTACGGGACACCTGGAGACGCGCGACCGAGCTACTGCGCAGCGCACGCTCCTGCTGGTACGACAAACATCGTCAGCGACAGGTGCAAGCACAGCGGGTGCGACACACATGCATCCTACGGCGGCGCGACCGACAAGCGCCCGAGCTGGTGCCGACAGCACGCGCCGCCCGAAGCCTCGTTCAACCTCGTCGGTCAGCTCTGCAAGTACGCAGGATGCACGAAGGGTGCATCCTACGGTTGTCCTGGAGACGCCGGACCGCGGTGGTGCAGCGCCCACGCTCCGGCCGAGGCCGCCGTCACCAACAAAAAGACCTGCTGCTACGAGGGCTGCGCGACCCTGCCCACCTTCGGCCTCGCAGGCACCAAGCGACCGAGCTGGTGTCGGCAGCACGCCCCGCCCGAAGCCGTGGACGTCGTGAACAAGCCGTGCTGCCACCCCGGCTGCACGACGCGACCGTGGTACGGCCTGCCAGGACACGCGCCCGCCTGGTGTGCCAAGCACCGCGTGGAAGGCACGATGACGAAGAGCCGGACGCGCTGCCGCGACACCGGGTGCAACGAGATTGCCGTCTACGGCATCGGGCACCCGATGGCCTGCGAGCGCCACCGCACGGACGCCATGGTCAACCTGATAGAGCGGCGCTGCGCGAGCTGCGGGCTGATGGAGGTCGTCGACGAGCAGGGGCGCTGCGGCAACTGCTCGCCGGAGCTGTTCCGAAAGGTGCGGCTCGCCAAGCAGCGGACGGTGCAGGCGTGGCTGGACGCCGCGGGCGACCTGGCCTACCAGCTCACGGACCGCGTGCTGCCCGACGCCCGCGCCTGCGGCGTGTACGCGCGCCCCGACTTCTACTTCGACGCCGGCGGCCACACGGTGGTGCTGGAGGTGGACGAGCACCAGCACCGGGGCAGCGCGTACGAGTGTGAGCGGACGCGCATGGTCAACTTGGCGTCGACCGTGGGGCTGCCGACGGTGTTCGTGCGGTTCAACCCAGACGGCTACAAGCCCGCACCCGGAGTCAAAGCGGTGCCGGCGTTCGAGAAACGGCGCGAGGCGCTGCTCAAGGTCCTTCGACATCACCTGGAAGCGCTGCGCGCGACGCCCGAGCAGGTGCAGCTGGCGTCGGCGACGGGGGCGTGGGAGGTGCGCCTGTTCTTCGACGGCGACGACCCGGCGGCCCACGGGCGCCTGCGCGGGATTACGTAATCCACTGCTACACCATCTGCGCGATGGTGCGCGGCAGGCGCGCGATGACGGGTCCCAGGCTCTTGTACCACTTGGGCACCGTGCCCTCGATGCGGCGACGGGTGGCCATGTAATCCTGCGTCCACGCTTTCTTGAGGCGGTCGCTGGTCACGCGGCTCTGCTCCGCGATGAAGTAGTGGAAGATGTAGGGGTTGCCCCACAGCCGGCGCTGCCGGGCGTCGAACATAACGACGATGGAGTCCGCGTAGCCGTTGAGCAGCAGGTGCAGCTCGAGCGCGCCCGCCACGGCGCGGGCGGCGGCCCCCGCGCGGCGCAGGTAGGCGTCGTACGACCCCGCGGCGGCCTGCCGCAGCCAGGGCGCGCCCGCGCCGCGCTTTTCAAAGTCCTCCTGAGAGACCCAGAGCCCGTCCCCAGGCGCGGCCTGGGCGAAGGCCCGCAGCCCCGCGCGGCAGGCGGCGAGGGCGTCGTGCTGGGCGCGGGTGACGGTGTCGCCGTTCTCGGGCATGGGGAAGAACCCGAAGCGGTCCTTGCCCGTCGCGTTGAGCGTGTAGTGGCTGTAGCACCGGAAGTAACCGGTCAGACGTCGCACGATGCCTTCGTCGTCGTCGGCGGGCAGCGCCGCGCGCAGCTGCGCGACCAGGGGCGCCGTGCGCGGGTCCGCCGTCGCGCCGCCCAACACTTCGCGCAGCGCCCGTATGAAGTGGGGGAAGTAGGCGTCCTGCAGGTAGGCGTCCACGTCGACGGCGCGGCTTATCCAAGTAGCTCGAGGATGCTTGAAGTACAACAAGACGAGCACGGCGAGGGCCACCAGGAAGACGCCGATGATGGCGAGCGCCTTCAGGAGGCTGGCGGTGTCGTGGATGCCGGCGACGACGCGGCCGGGCAACCGCCGCGCGAAATCGACGAGGCCGCGGGCCAGCATCACGCCGCTGGACTGGACATCGTCCACCAGCCCGTCCACCAGTGGGGGAGGCATCTGTGCCATGGCGCAATGGACCTATATATAAAGCCGTGACAAAGGTGCCAGTAGTATCCCCCACCCGGAGCCCACCCCCACAGCCAACATGACGACCATCAAAGCCTGCGACGTGGACGTGAAGGCGCTGACCTACTCGAAGCAGCCCACGGTGCTGCCCAGCGGCGCCAAAATGGTGTGGCTGAACTACAACGGCGCGCCCATGACGGTGCAGCTGCCCGCCATGAAGGCGCCCTTCGGCGTGAGCACCTGGTGCGACGACAAAGGCGCGGTGGAGAAGTACTCCGTGGACCTCAGCTTCGGCGGCGAGTCCGAGGAGGTGCGGGACGCGCTGAAGCTGTTCGAGGCGCTGGACCAGTACGTGCTGCAGTCGGCGCTGGACAACTCCGAGGCCTGGTTCAAAAAGAAGTACACGTCGCTGGAGGTGGTGGACGCGCTGTACAACAAAATCGTGCGGTACCCCAAGGACGACAAGTACGCGCCGACCATCAAGCTGGCGCTGCCGGTCAGCAACGGCGAGCTGCAGTGCACCGTCTTCGACGGCGACAAGAACAAGATAGACCTGCTGACCCGCCTGTCCGAAGCCAAGGGCTGCCAGGTCACCGCCATCATCCAGCCGAGCATCTGGATCTCCGGCAACAAGTTTGGCTGCAAGTGGAAAGTCCGCCAGATGAAGTGCGCCTTCCGCGCCGCGCTGAACGAGTACGCCTTCATCGACGACGAGCCCGGGCCCGCGGGCTCCGACGACGACGAGGGCGGCCGCCGCGGTGGCGACGATTTCGGTAGCGACCTCGACATCTGAGACAGCACAGGCAGCATAGCGTCTCCCGTGGGGTTGCCGCCGGTTTTTTCTGTGCGGTGTATGTAATTTCACGGACATGACGAATTTTCTCAAGAGCCGGGTGATGTACGCGGCGACCTTTTACGTCCTGTTCTCCGCGCTGCTATACACGGCGACGCCCTCGGTGTTCCTGCGCGAGGACGGACTCGGGTACAGGCGTCACGGCTTAGAGGTCGGCGAGACGCTGTTCCCCATCAGCCTGGCCTGCTACGCGGCCGCCATCGCGTCCTTCCTGATTTTCACGCTGATTGATGTCACGCTGGGCTGAAAAAGACGACGCTAACTGTAAACTCCCCCACCATGGCGGAGCTCTTCGACGAGTACTGCATCGCGGCGCTTCGAGGGGACGCGGAAGAGGAGCGACGCCTCGGCGACTTGCTGAGCGGATTCGAACAAGAGAAGCGGAAGAACCTCCCCACACGCGACGCGCGCGCGGAGGTCGCGCAGAGCATGGCCGCGATGTGGCAACGGGCTCCGCTGGATGTCAAAGCGTACCTGCGGCTGCGCAGCAAGCTGGATGTCGTCGCGGAAGAGGACCCGGACGAACATAAAGAGGAACCGGAAGCAGAAGCACCAGAAGCACCAGAAGCGGCAGAGCAGCCGCAGCCCCAGCCCCCACCGCCCGCGGAACAGATAAAGGTGGTGACCGTACGCAAGACGAAGAAAAAGGAGACGCAATGAATCGTAACTGGTGCGACGACGACCGGGCGCCGCTGCGGCCGTTGCATCGCGACCCCCGCGAAGAAGCCAACGACGGCTTCGGCCTCGGCAGGGAGCTCCTCAAAGACATCTTGATAGCGGCGGGCTACGTCCCTGTCATCACCCCGTGGTCCCAGCCGTGTCAGCCTACGTCTTGGACGCGTCGCGCAACGCAGGCGTGGTTCTGCGACCGCCGCCTCGTGGCCATCGACCGCAGGCGGCGCCTCGATGACGCATCGGAAGACGACAGCTACGGCGAGTCTGAGTCCGAGCAACCGGAGGCGGACACCGACGCCAGCGATGAGGAACCGGTCGCGTCGGACCCTTCGGGCAAGGGCATGTACATTTAGCGGGGGGCGCGCAAAAGAACGCTGGTTATTGTAAATGGCCGTTTCCATCAACGCCCCGGGGTTCCTGGTGGCCTTTGCGCTGGGGATGCTGTATGTGTACCTGTCGCGTCCGAAACCGCAAGTCGTCGTCAAGTTTCCTTCGCCCTACAACGCGGGCTTCGTGTACCAGGAGAGCAACGGCGACGGATGCTTCCGGTACAAGGCGACTCGCGTGGCGTGCGCCGATGCCGCCGAGCCGCAGCCCATCATGGAACCTTTCCGAGCTACGGGCTACGCCCGTAGCGAGGTCGGGGGCGTCGCCCCCTCCCGAGCGACCGGAGGTCGCGAGGCCCCGCCGCTTCCTGCGCCCTACAGCAGGTCCGCCGACTCGCTGTACTCCATGCCCGCCACGTATTTTTGAGCGAGCCGAACAAATGTCTGCGTCTCCAGAAAAGAGGATGTTCGAAGCGGCGCGGACGCCCACCGGGACGCTCATCGTGTCCGTCATCCTGGGGCTGGGGCTGGCGGCCGTGTTCCGTCGCGCCTGCAAAGGCAAAGACTGCGTGGTCGTGCGCGCGCCGCCTCTGTCTCACACCCAAGGACACGTGTACCGCATCGAGGACGATTGTTACAAGTACGAGCGTCGGGCGGCCGAGTGCCCTGCTATGGTGACGCGGACCCAGTGAACGCGTAGGGGTCGGACGGAGCGGCCGGACCCGCGAAGCCGTAATCCGCAGCCGGACTCAGCTCGCGCGCCAGCACCACGTCCAGCGCCCGCAGCTTCCCCGTGAAGTTGAAGCGCGCCAGCGCGTCCACCGGCACGGCGAAGGCAAACTCGGACAGCGCGTTGAGGACCTCCGTGGTGGCAGCACCCGCGCCGCGCCGGCGCAGTACGTCCTCGATGGCGGTGGCGGCGGACGCCAGGATGTGGGCATCGTACCGCTTGAGCGGCAGGAACTGCGCGAAGGCGCGCAGCAGGACGACGTCGTCGCGCAGGCGGGCGAACCTCCTTTTCCGGACGGGCCGCGAGGGGTCCAGCACCGGCAGGGCATCGAGCGCGGCGCGCCAGGCGTCGACCCGGCGTTCCGAAACGGAGCCGTCGCGGCGGTGCGCGTAGAACAGAAGCCCCACGGCCGCGGCGACGGATAGGGCGCGCGTGGCGCGGTTGCGGTCGACGGCGGCGACGGCCAGCAGGAGCAGCGCCCAGATGTACATTTTGCCGTTTACAGTATCTCTTCCTGAACCAACAGCAGAAACAAAGCCAGCAAGACGAGCAGCACGCCCACGTAGATGCTGCGGTCCTCGCTGAACACCGCGCGGTGAACGTCGGCGGCCGTCTTGGCGCTGCCCAGCCCGCTCCCTACCGCCATCAGCGAGGTGTGGAACCGCTGCAACAGCGCGGGCAGCGGCATGCGCAGGAAGCCGTCGTACGCGGACGCCTCCGCGCGCACGTCGTTGGCCACGCGGTTGACCGTGTCCAGCACGTTGCGCTCGCGCCGCATGAGGCTCTGGTACAGGTCGTCGCCGCCGTCGTTGGCGTACAGGTCGGACACGATCTGCATGTAGTCGCGGTTGTCGCTGGCGCGGCTCCTGGACGACATGCTTTCTATATCTTGCGCCGTCATGTTTTCGCGGCCTACGGCGTCCGCGCAGCAGAAATTCAGATGTAGGGCATCATGTCGACGTGGCCCAGCATGTGGCGACGGCAGCACACGCGCTTGAGCCCCAGCTCGTCGAGCAGGTCCTTCTTGATGTTGGCGTCAAAATGCTTCATGCGGGGGTCCTCCCGGATGTCTTTCAGGGCGGCATCGATTGCCTCCGACGTCAGGGAAGTGTTCTGGTGCTTGTCGTCGAGTTCCTTGCTCTTGCGTTCGTAGTACAGCCATTTGTCGGCCAGCGTTTTGCCGCACGTGAAGCAGCGCACGGGGATGATCATGGTTTCTTCTTTGGCGCGGGCGCGGGGGCTGCCTTCTTCTTGGTGGGCGGTTTTTTATGCGCCGCCTTTTTGGGGGCGCCGCCGAGCTGGAAGGAGGGGTGCAGGGGCGCCACGTAGCTGGGGTAGATGGCGAAGGGGTCCGCGATGGCGCCCAGGGCGGGGTCCATGTTGAGCAGGGTCGCCTCGGTGATGGGCCCCGAGTGGGAGCCGGGCGGGGAGGCGGATGTCGCCGGGGACGGCGGCGGTGCCGCGCCCCCGCGCTGCCTGTGGTGGATGGTGTAGCCCGCCGTGCTGCGGCCGCCCTTGTTCTTCAGCAGGTCGAGGAAGCTCTGGCCGCCGCCCTTCAGCGCCAGCTTCTGGGGTTTGCTCTTCTGCTGCTGCTGCATGCCTGCCGGTGGGGTGTATATGTATATGCACCTCAAATAATCCTACAGCAGGTAGAAGCACGCTCCGATGGCGTTCAAGAGCTCCACGAACGCTTCTTCGCCGTCGGGCGGCGGCGACGTGCCGCGGTGGATGCGCACGAAGCGGTGCAGGCCGCGCCGGTCGGCGTCGGACAGGCAGGATTCCAGGTACTGGAACGCGGCGAGGACGCCGCGGGTGCGCAGCACGTCGGCAGCATCGGCGGCGCGATCGTGCGGGATGCGGCCGGACAGCGCCAGGCGCTCGATGACCTGCCGAGGGGACGGCAGGTAGGGGGGGTCCATTCCCGCGCGAAGCGTTTCCAGTACGCCAAGATTGTAATACGTGCCGTTCGTGCGCGGCATTTTCTGTGCGTACACAAAGCGCCATGCCGCCTGCTCCTGCCAAGAAGAGGGCGAGGGCGGAGGAGGACCCAGCGGCGCTGGCGGTGGAGGCCTACTTCCGGGACGAGCCCCGCTTCGTGACGCGGCACCACCTGGACTCTTACAACAGGTTCGTCGGCCTGCGCCTCCGCCAGACGGTGCAGTCGCTGAACCCCTTCGCCGTGCCGGCCGCCGCGGACGCCGAGGTGTACATCGGGGGCGTGGCCGGGGACGAGATCACCATCAAGCCGCCGACCGCCACGCCCGCCCAGTGCCGCCGGGACGACCAGACGTACGCGTGCGAGGTGACCTGCAACATCACGGTCCGGTTCCGAGGGAGCGTCGCTCCCGAGGGTAAAACCTTCGGTTCTACCAGAGCTCAGGCTGGGGGCGCGACGGAGGTGCGCCTCACGGACGTGCCGCTGATGCGGCTGCCCGTCATGCTGCACAGCGACGTGTGCTTGCTCAAGGACATGCCCCCCTCGGAGCTGCTGCGCAGCGGCGAGTGCGCCTTCGACCAGGGCGGCTACTTCGTGGTCGGCGGTCTGGAGAAGGTCGTCGTGGCGCAGGAGCGCGGGTCGACCAATCGGCTGTTCGTCAAGCCGGTACCGCGGGACGAGGCGGCCCCGTCGCCCTACAGCCACCACGGCCGCATCCGCTGCCTGGCCGCCTCGGGCGCGGTGCGCAGCGCGCTGTTCCCGAAAGTCTTGGATTTCTACGTGTACGCCAAGGGTCACCGGCGGCAGCACGCCGTGGTGCTGTCGATGCCGGGCTTCCCGCGCCCCGTGCCCGTGGGGCTGGTGTTCCGCGCCCTGGGCGTGGAGAGCGACCGCGCCATCGTGCAGCGGTGCGGCGGCGAGGAGGTCCCCGAGCTGCAGGAGCTGCTGCGGCACAGCATCCTGGACGCCCCCGGCGCCGTGCGCACGCAGGCCGCGGCGCAGAAGGCCCTAGCGGGCTTCCTGCCGGCCGGAGGCGGGGCCGGCGAGGCGCCGTCGGCGGATGCGGTCAAGCTGGCGCTGGCCGAGGACGTCTTCCCGACGGCGGGTGCGTCGTTCGATATCAAGGCGAGCTTCCTGGGGGACGCGGTGCGGAAGCTGCTGCTGACCGCGCAGGGCGTCCTGCTGCCCGAGGACCGCGACGACATGCGTCACAAGCGACTCGACGTCTCGGGCGCGCTGATCGCCAACCTGTTCCGCGACTTTTACAACCGCTACCGCCTCAACTGCACGAGCACCATCGAGCGCGAGTACAACTACGGCCCCTGGAAGAACACGGGCGATATCCAAGACCTCATCAACCCCTCCAACCGCCACCGCGTGTTCGACGCCGGCATCTTGACGGAGGGCTTCCTGCGGGCCTTCCGAGGCAACTGGCAGGTCGCCAAGTCGGCGGTGCAGATGGAGACCGTCCCGGGCGTCGCGCAGGACATGAGCCGGCTGTCGTACATGAGCGCCATGTCGCACCTGCGCCGGCTGAACACGCCGCTAGCGGCGGTCAAGGTGGTCGACCCCCACCGGCTGCACGGCTCGCAGTGGGGGTACGTGTGCCCCGTGGAGTCGCCCGACGGCGGCAGCATCGGGCTGCTGAAGAACCTGGCGGCCCTGACCTACGTGACCTCCGAGTGCGGGGAGGCGGGGGTGCGGCGCATGCTGCTGGACCTGGGCGTGCGCCCTTTGCTGGAGGCGCCCGAGCAACGGGCGGGGCCCGTTGCGAGTACGCGGGTCCTGCTCAACAACGTGTGGATGGGCACGACCGAGCGCCCCGCGGAGGTGGCCGAACGGGCGCGGCTGTACCGGCGCAACGGCTTCATCCACCCGATGGTGTCGGTGCGCTGGCGGTGGGCGGACCGGGAAATCCACGTGGGCACGGACGCGGGGCGGTACTGCCGGCCGCTGCTCATCGTGGACGAGGGGGGCGCGGCGCCCCGCTGGCCCGCCCCCTCGGGCGCGACGGCGCCCGTGGCTTGGAAAGACATCGTCAAAGGCGACCTTCGCGACGAAGGCTATCACAAGCCGAGCCCCGCACAGGCGACGCGCGAGAGCCTGCTCCGCAATCAGGGGTGCGTGGAGTTCTTGGACCCGGAGGAGACGGACGGCTGCATGATCGCGATGACGCCGGCCGACCTGCGGGGCGGCCCGTCCTACACGCACGTGGAACTGCATCCCTCCGCCATCCTGAGCTTCGTGGCGCAGGCCATCCCCTTTGCGCAGCACAACCAGGCGCCGCGCAACGTGCTTTCGTGTGCGCAGTCCAAGCAGGGCATCGGCATCTACGCGACTAACTTCCGCGACCGCCTGGACAAGATGGCCTGCGTCCTGCACCACCCGCAGCGCTCCCTGGTGACCACGCGCGGCATGCGGCACCTGCGCAGCGACGTCCTGCCCTACGGCGAGAACGTCATCGTGGCCGTGCAGACGTACACGGGCTACAACATCGACGACGCCGTTATCGTCAACCGCACCGCGGTGCAGCGGGGCCTGCTCAACGTGACGTACTACCAGACCGTGACGGCGAGGGAGAGCGCGCCCGAGGACGAGGCGACCGTGCGGTTCATCCCAGGCGGCCTGCCGCGGGTGGGGGCGACCGTGCGGCCGGGCGACGCCCTCGTGCGCTTCACGCGCACGGACGCGGCCGCAGACGGCGCCGTGGAGGAGACCGCGCTGCGGGCGGGCGACGACGTGCACGGCACGGTCGACGTCGTGCACGCGTACCCGCTGGCGCCGTCGGGCGCGGCGCGCGCCGCGAAAATCAAGCTGCGGCACGTGCGCCAGCCGGAGCTGGGCGACAAGCTGTCCTCCCGTCACGGACAGAAAGGCGTGGTGGGGATGCTGCTGCCCGCGGAGGACATGCCGTTCACCGCGGGCGGGCTGGTGCCCGACCTCATCATCACGCCCATGGGGATGCCGAGCCGCATGACGGTGGCGCACCTCATGGAGACGACCATGGGCAAGCTGTGTTGCCTGCTGGGCGTGGAGTTTGATGCCACCGCCTTCGAGGGGTCGCGCGACGAGTTCGAGACCTGCTGCGACCTGCTGCAGCGCCTGGGCATGCAGCGGTACGGCGACGAGGTGCTGTACGACGGCGCCAGCGGGCGCCAGATCCGCACCGACGTGTTCGTGGGGGCGTGCTACTACCAGCGCCTGAAGCACATGGTGGCGGACAAGATAAACTACCGCGCGACGGGGGGCATGATGGCGCTGACGCACCAGCCGCTCCGGGGGCGCACCGCGGGCGGCGGGCTGCGCGTGGGCGAGATGGAGGGGCACAGCCTGCTGGGGCACGGCGCGATGGCGTTCCTGAAGGAGTCCTTCATGGAGAGGTCGGACGGCGCCACGTTCGGGGTGGAGGAAGGCGGGCGGCTGACCTCGGCGTCCGGCCGCAACCCGCAGGTGGCCGTGCCGTACAGCTGGAAGCTGCTGACGCAGGAGCTGGGCGCGCTGGGCCTGGACGTCAGGTTGGCCATCGGCGCCGACGCCGATGCCGATGCCGACGACGACGACGACGCGGGCGGCAGCGCCAGCGCGGGCTCCGAGGAAGGCGACGACGAAGAGGGGGCGGATGCGCCGGAGGAGGAGAGCGAATAATCCATCGAAAGCACATAGATACCAAAGATGGCGCCGCCCATTGCAGCGGTGGTGGTGCGGACTGGCGGCGATGACGCGCAGCGGGCGACCAAGGAGTGTTGCTGGTTCGCCTCGCAGGTCCTGGTCGTGGTGACCGACGCGGTCACGCCCGCGCTGCCTGCGCACGTCCGGGTGTGCAGGACGGTGGAAGAGGCTCGGGCCCACGTCTGGCCAGAGTGTCGCTCGCACGCGTGGGAGGTGCGTGGGGCGGCGGACCTCGACGGCAGGGAGGTCCGCCGCCGGCTGCTGCTGCTGCTGCCCTGGGAGGCGCCCGAGGGCGTGCTCGCCGAACAAGCAGGCTTCGCTCGCCTCACCTTCGCGCCCGCGCCTCCCCAGGACGTCCGCGTCGGGGTCGTGGTCGTGGCGTGCAGCGACGAGTTCTCCTTTCTGCGCGCCAGCATCGCGGAGCTGTCGAGGTTTTCCCGGGACATCGTCATCGCCATCGGCGGCTGCCTGTGGAACGGCGAGCCCGAGGACGAGATCGCCATCGATGAGCTGTGCGCGGAGCTGCCGGCGCACGTGCGGGTCGTGCGCTACAACCCGCTGGAGGCGGAGCCCTCGGCCCTGCGGCGCGGCGTCCGCGAAGAGATGTTCCCGGAGGCCCTGGCGCGGTGGACCGCGGTGCAGGCGCTGCACGACACGCCCTGCACCCACCTGCTGTTCTTGGACTCGGACGAGGTCCTGGACGGGCGCCTCTTCGGGGAGTGGATGTCGAGCGCGGAAGGGGCCGAGACGCTGCGCGCCTGCGACGCCGTCAAGTTCGCAAACCACTGGTACTGGAGGCATCCCACCCTCCGCGCGCGCGCGTACGTGGAGGACAGCTGCCTGCTGCAGCGCCGGGAGGCGGTGCGCGAGCGGGACGTGTTCAGCGACGGCGCCCGCACGCACATGTACGACGCCTGTCCAGGCCCCAAGCGCCGCCGCGTCACGGGCGCGGACGGCGCCGTCATGGTGCACCACTACAGCTGGGTGCGCGGCCGCGAGCAGATGCTGAGAAAGGTGCGGAACTGGGGCCACCGGCGCGACATCCCTGACCTCGAAGCCAAGGTGAACGAAGAGTTTTCTCGGCCGTTCAACGGCACCGACTTCCTGCGCGGCCTGGCCTACGACGTCGTGCCCGACCGGTTCCACATCGCGGGGTGACCTCCCACGCCGTACCGCCGGAGGGGCGCCACGTCGCACATCAGGCACCCGCCGTCCACGCCCGTCACGTTCACGGCTTGGTATCCGCCCTCCACCCCCCGCGAGCTCAGCTCGCTGGGGGCCCGCGAGCCCGTCGTCTGCTGGATGTCAAAATGCACGTACTCGCCCTTGTACAAGGTGCGGTAGTGCGAGGACAGGGGGCGGACGCCGGTGTGATGCACGAAGATGTCCTTGCCCCGGTCCTCGCCTCGGCACACGGTGATGAATCCGTATCCCAAGCGGTCGTTCCACCACTTGACTTGTCCCAAATGCGTCCCGACCCTGTAGGCGTCGTCGACCTCCGTCAACACCGGGAGTTCCAGGGCGTCGGCGTCCATGTACGTGTATGAACGAACCGTGGGACGTTTTCCTTATGTGCTCACCCCGCGCGCTGGCCGCCGCCCATCATGCCCTCGGCCAGCTCCTGCTGTCGGCGCGAGATGATGCTGTCCAAGTCCGACCCCCCGCCGCCCTTGGCCGCACCCACCACCGACCCTCCGCCCCGGCGCGGCTCCCCCGCGCCCGCCGCGAACGCGTCCTCCGGCATGTCGATGGACATGTCCACGTCCAGCCCCGTGTAGCCGCGCGCGTACGCGGCGCGGTGGCCGCCCTCCGTCGCCCCGTCCAGCTCCATGAACCCGTCCGAGAACCCGCCCCCCCGCCGGTCCTGGTACGCCTGCACGCGGCGGTCGTCGTGCGACGCCATGCCCGCGAGCAGGTGGTAGATGGCGTCGTCCGTGAACACGCGGCCGCTCTTGGGGTCCATCACCAGCGGCACGCGCTCGACGTTGGCGGGCAGCGTCTCTCGGTGCACGTCCACGTCCACGAGCATGAAAAGGTGACGGATGCCGTACTCGGCCATCGTGGCGATGACCCGGGTGCAGTACTGGCAGCGGTCGCTGTAAAACAGCAGCAGGCGGCTCGCGCTCATGGCTATACTACTGTACGGCGTGAAATGAGGACATCAACTGAACGCGCACCTAAAAAGAACCCGCGCTCCACAGTAGTACAGTGGCAGCACACACCATGAGGTTCAGCCAGCTCGCCTCCGCGGGGCGGTGCCTCTGCTTCGAGGTGGCGGACGTCGACGTGGCCGTGGTCAACGCGCTGCGCCGGGTCGTGCTCAGCGAGGTCCCCAACGCCGCGTTCCACCCCTCGTCCGTGCGCATCATCGCCAACACGGGCGCCCTGCACAACGAGTTCATGGGGCACCGCCTGAGCATGATTCCGCTGTGTTTCGATGCCGATGAAATCTACGACTTGGAGAACGCCGAAAACGGCACCGCGCAGCTGCGCTTCGTGCTGGACAAGCGCAACACTGGCAGGGAGCCCCTTCACGTGACCACGCGCGACTTTGTCATCTACGCCCGGGACGGCACGGTGCTGGACGACGCCGACAGGGAGCGCATCCTGCCGGCCGACCCGGTGACGGGCGACCACGTGCTCATCACCACGCTGCGGCCGCACCCCAGCAACCCCAAGGAGGGGGAACACCTGCACGTGGAGTGCCGCCCGGTCATCGGCATCGCCCGCGACCACGCGGCGTGGTGCCCCGTCAGCATGTGTACGTTCGAGAACAAGGTGGACGACGCCGCGGCGGAGGCCGGGTTCCTGGCCCGGCTGGAGGAGCTCCGCGCCGAGCGCGGGCGCGACCTGAGCGAGCCCGAGGTCGCCGAGTACCGCGCCCGCTTCTTCATCATGGACGCCAAGCGCTTCTTCGTCAAGGATGATCGCGGCGAGCCCACCGCCTTCGTGTTCCGGCTCGAGAGCGAGTGCGCGCTGGCGCCCGAGCTGCTGGTGTTCCGGGGGCTGTGCATGCTGCGAGACAAGCTCAGGCGTCACCGGCAGCACGCCGTGCAGGCGGACGACGGCGGCATGATGCAGGTGGTCGTCCAGGGGGAGGGCCACACCTTTGGCAACCTGTGGCAGGCGCTCACCTACAACGCGTCCACGACGGCGAGCGCGAGCGCCGCTCGTTTCTTGCTCGACTTTGTCGGCTACTACGTGCCGCACCCGCTGGAGGAGCGGGTGGTCCTGAAGATGCACTCGCCCGTTGCGGGGGGCGCAGCAGCAGAGGAGCCGGCAGCGGCGGCGGAGGCCCTGTTCGCGCAGACCTGCGACGGAGCGGCGGCGTACCTGGACGGTCTCATCGACGAGTGGTTGACGGTCAGCAAGCTGTCGAACAAGGTCCGTTACGTCGCGGAAGCACTGAGGGCTCGCAAAAATGAAGCTGCAATGTAGAGAGAGTACACGATGGACCAGGTCGTTCGGTCGCGCCTCTTGGACCTGCTCGGCACCGCGCTGCCGCAGGACGCGTCCCTCGCGACCGGAGGTCGCTCGGAGGCGCTGCTGCAGGACCTGCGCAACCTCACCGACGTCCTGCAGGGCCTCGCCTCCGCGGCGGCAGCGCCCTCATCGCCGTACGTGACGCCCGTGGTGGTGGCCACGGCGGCGCAGCACGACCCGTTCTACGAGCGCGACAGCAAGTTTGCGTTTTCGCAGGGCGACGAGTTCCTGCGGTCTTGGACGACGCTGAAACAATCCAAGGAACCGCTCGCCGCGACGAAGCTGGACGCCCTGTTCCGCGCGTGGGTCCCGAGCGACCTCCGGTCCCTCCCGTCGCGAGACGCCCACCGCGGCTACTTCCCGCGCGACGTCGAGGCCCTGATGGCGTTCACCCACGACGACCGCGTGCTGTACCGACGGCGGCAGCACGCGGGGGAGCCGTACGCCGCCATAGGTTGCGTGACCGAACCGGACCCCACCAAGCCGCCGCAGGTGCGGAACGACGACTGCGTCAGCTTCGACATGGACGCCTACATGGAGGCGGTGCGAGGCATCCGACATGGAGATGTCATCCTGCGCGTCGGCGACGACGGTCGAGCCGAGGAGGACCGGGCCGAAGTGGAGGCGGCGGAGGGGGAGGGGGGCGTCGTGCGATGCAAGTCGCATCCCGACCGCGCGTTCGACATCGAGCGCCCCTGGAACTCGACCGCCTTCCTGTACCCCTCGTCCTGGCCGCGCGACAACCTGTACGACCGCTCCCGCGCCGCGACGTCGAGGTACGCGCTGACCTGGCGGCGCCCCCCGGTGGACGGGCGGCGCGCGCTGAAGGCCCTGATGGACACGGTGGCCCCGACGGCGACCGACCGGCTGCGGTTGTCGGCGAGGTCCGCCCGCACGTTCCTGAGCACGGCCGACCTCGAGGCGTGGGTGCGCAGGGAGCACGGCGCCGTGGGCTCCGTCCCTTGGCAGCAGGCCATCGCTCTCGTGTCCTCCAACGTGGCGGCTTACCTCAAGAGCGCCGTCGTTGCCGCCGCCCCTCGTCCCCCGTCACGGAAGCCTGCCGCGCAGGAATCCCGGCGCATCGACGCCTCGGCGCTGGCCGAGCTGGGGGTCGAGGCGCGCTCCGTCGACGTCCTCGATGTCGGGACGTTGTCGAAGACCCCGGAACACGGCATCGCATATCTCTTGTTGAACCTGAAGAACCGCGGAGTGAACAAGAAGCGCCCGCGCACTGCGACAGCCCAAGGCGGTGGTGGTCGCGCCTCTGCTGCTGCGGTCGCCGACACGGCTCACCGCCAGCAGCTGCTGGCGGCGATGGCCAAAGAGGACGACTCGGCCCGGCTGGAGCTGGAGCAGGCGGCCCGCGACGGCGGCGATGTCGCGGAGCTGGAACGCGAACTCGCGCGGTGCCTGAGCAAGGCAAAATCTCCTTCTGCCACGCACCTGCTCGCTGCTGCCCCCGCCGCCCCTCCTCCTGCGCCCTCGGGGCTCGTGCGCGAGCACGAGCGCACCATGGACGGCGTGGACGACCCCACGGCGTACCGCCCGTGGCTGGGAGGCAGCCGCGCGCTGGACTGGATCGGCGCGCTGGCCGCGACGGCGGCGACGGCGGGCGCCGCGGATGTCTCTCGGTCGGTGGACGCCCTTGTCGATGACGTCCTGCGGGCGCCGCTGGACGCCGGGCAGCGCGCCGCCCTCGCGTCCACGCTGGAGCTGTACAACAGCGAGGCCGTCATGCGCGCGGACCTGCAGAGGGAGCTGGGCAAGATAGCGCGGGCCCAGTACACCGTGGAGAAGGACGCGTCGTGGCAGAAGCTGTCCGCGGAGCAGCGGAGGGGCATCGAGGAAAAGGTGAAGCGGCGCGCGTCCGACAAGGAGAGGGAAATCGTGGAAGACCACCGCACCAAGTCCATGCTGCTGGGGGCCGCCTACGTGGCCGTGGTCGCGGCACCGACGACGGCCGGGGGGCTGGAAGAAGCCCTGAACGACGTTCTCCTGGCGGCTTCCATGCCGTCCGCGCCGGCGCGCGCGAGCGTGGCCGAGTATGCGGACCTGCTCCTCCGGGAGAACGAGACCCTGCGGCTCCAGCTGCGTGCGACGTCGGAAGAACGGAAGAAGGAAAAGAACAGGGACCCTGCGGCGCGGCCGGAGGTCGTCAGGTCCGTCCCACAGGTGCGTCGAGCGGCCACGGTCGTGATGCGGCTCCCTGCGTCTCGCGAGCTCGCCTCGGTGGCCGCTCCCATCGAGCAGTCCTCGTCGCCGCCGCCCGCGCCTGTATCGTCGCCGCCGCCCGCGCCCGGGACTCCCCTCATCGTGGACTGCCTGCTGAAGGCCGGCGGCGGCACCCTGTCGGTGTGCGACCGCCGGCTCACGGATTACCTGCGCTTGAGCCCGGACGTGCCCCGGGGGCTGGTGGCGGCCCTCGGCGACGACCGGTTCGGTCCCTGCGCGCACGCCTTCATGACCTCCGACCTGGCCGCCTCGCTGTCCCGCGCGGCGCGGGACGCGTCCAACCCGCTCGCCGCCGGCCTGCGACCGGTGCTGGAGGTGTGCATGAGCCGGGAGGTGCGGGACTACCTGGACCGCGCCTCCGCCGCCGCGCCCTGGACCGCGGCGTGGACCAAGGTGCTGCTGCTGGCGGTCTCGACGCCCGTGGCCGCCACGCCGGCGGCGCTGTGCGACCTGCTCCGCAAGGGGCCGCCATCGCTCGTGAGCCTGACCGAGCCGTCGGTCGGCAAGGCGCGGCGGAGGTTGCTGTCCGAGGTGCACGACCTGCTCGTGGCGCGGTTCGCGGCGGCCACGGTTGACGTGGCGGCGTTGCAGGACGCCAAGCGACGCGCGAGGAAGACGAGGGACGCCGCCGTCATGCAGCAGCTGGGCGCCATCGACGACGCCATGCGTTCGGACATCTTACGATTCAAGCAGATGGAGTACGCGGACTGGCGGGACATGGTCGAGGGGGCCTACGCGTCGACCGTCCGGACGATGGCCTGACGCACCATCTCGATGGCCTGCTCCATGTCGGCGCAGCGGGGCAGCGACGCGATGCACACGTTCAGGACCTTGTAGAGTGCGCTGGCGCCGATCTCGGAGCCGTGCGTCTCCCAGAAATGAAACTTGATTTTCTTCTTGAGGACGTCGTGGAACTCCAATCCCGACATCAGCTGCTGCACGACGCGCGCGTCGACCCGCTCGTGCGCCGGGTCGCCGCGGTAGGCGGGCAGCGCCTGCGTCACCTCCTCGGCGTCGGGCTCCCGGCCGTACACTTTGAGGTAGAGCTCGTGGACGCGCGCGGCCTGCGCGTCGCACTCGGTGCGGAAGCTGACCACCAGCTCGCGCAGGCGCTCGTCGTGCAGCGCCATCTGCTCCGCCAGCGCCCTCGCAAACATGTAAGCGGTGCTGTCGGCGTCGGGGGGCGCGTCGTACATGCGGCGGTGCGTGTCCACGATGGCCTGCGTCATGAGGTCGCGGTACTGGTCCGAGCGCAGGATGTCCTCCAGCATGCGCTGCAGGAACTCGGGGGCGTCCATGTCCCGGATGTGGTCCCGCACGAACGCGTACTCGTCGAGCTGGCGGTCGGCGTACTTTTCCTGAATCTTGCGCGCGTGCTCGTACACCCGGCGGTGGTGCTGCACGGCGGCGCGGACGTCTACGCCGCCGCCGCTGCCGCTGCTCGGGAGGAGGGACTGTTTCAAGTACTCGTGCACGTACATGGGACGCCCCGCCTCGCGCTCCCACTCGTCCACCCAAGCGGGCACCTCCTCCTGGTGTGGCTGGCTGCTCGCCGGTCCCGGCGAAGGAGATGCCCGACAGCGCCGGATGAGCTTGATCAGCAGCGCTTCGGCCCCCGCCCCCGCCCCCGCCCATTGGTTCTGCAGCTCCGCCAACACGTCCGCGCAGTCGGGCGCCTCCTGGACGACGCTCTCCGACCAGCGCGGCGCCGGTGCTGCTACGACTGCGGCCTCGCCCTGCCCCGCGGCGGGAGCGGAGGCGGGTAGACAGAGGCGCTCGATGTCCGCCTCCAGGTCCGTCACGCCGTACCCAGGGTCCTGCACGAACTTGGCTACGAGTTCCTCCACCTCGACCTCCGTCAGGCCCCGGAGGGACGCGCTGCGCTCGCTCGCGACGTCCCCCATGGTGCGGATCAGCGTGCGGTACTTCTCCTGGCACTCGGGGCCGCTCGCGATGTAGCGGTGCACGTCGGCCTCCTCCAGCAGCCGCCCGCCGTGGGCGCGCATGAAGGCGTCGGACGCCACGACGTCCGGGTCGCCGCCCAGCAGCTCGATGTGCTTGGTTTTGAACAGCTGCGCGATGTGGTTGGCGTAGTCGGCGCTGCCACTCACGAACTGCTCAAAGTCGGCCATGCCGGACCCGCCGTCGCGCAGGGCGCTCTCCCAGAACCTCAGGGTCTTGGCATCTATCTTGCGGTTGGTGAAGCGTCTGTACAGGGTCTGCAGCGCCGCGGGAGACGCCATGTGTGTTCTTCTCTGACCCCCCGCGACATTTTTTTAAGCCCCAGTCTTGGCGGCAGCAGCCTTCGTTCCGCCCGACTTTTTCTTCTTCATCACGATGCCGTCCGTCGTGGGCTCGGCGCTCGGGGCAGGGACGGGCGGCGCCTCCTGCTGCTGCCCCGCCGCCGCGGTGGCTGCGACGGTGGCCTCCTGCTGCTGCTGCTGCTTCTGCTGCTGCCCCGCCGCGGTGGCCGCCTCGAGGTCGCTGCGCAGCTGCTCCACGCGTTCCTTGACGAGCCTGGACACGCTCTGCTCCAGCTTGTAGCCCAGGGTGGTCTCGATGACCATCTTCTCTTTGGCCACCGCCGACCGCACCTCCGTGCGCACGTCGGCCGCCAGCTGTACCTGCACATCCTCGATGGTTCTGCTGTCCGGCGTCGCCACCGGCGCGGGTGCGGGCGCAGGCGCGAGAGCCGCCGTGCTGCGTTCCAGCGCCACCAAACGGCGGTTCATGTCGTCCACCACGGAGCGCAGCTGCATGACGTGATTCACGATTTGCGACATTTGCATTCCGTCTCATTTTTTGGCGCGCGCGCTGGACGCGCTCAAAAAAGAATGGACGCACACAGGAAGGACAATCATTACACATGAGTAAGTCGACCCCGCTGTCGCAGCTGCCGCCTCTGCCGCCGTCCCAGGGCGCGGGGTCCCTCCCGCCCGTCATGATGCCCATGCCCCCGCCAGCTGCGCAGCCGCAGCAGGAACCGCCCGTCAACGACGACGACGCCACCATCCAAGAGGTGCTGTCGCAGCTCAGCGCCATGGACCAGCAACAGCCCCAGCAGCACCAGCAGTACCAGCACCAACACCAGCACCAGCAGCACCAGCACCAGCAGCACCAGCAGTACCAGCACCAGCAGCACCAGCAGTACATCCAGCAACCCGCCAGCATCGCCCCGGCACAGCAGCCACTGCCGTCGGGAGGCAGCCAAGAGTACAGCGACTTGCGCGCTGCCCTTATCGTGATGGGTCTGTGCGCCGCTGCCCACGCGCTCCCCCCCGTGCAAAAATGGCTGGGCCGCTACGAGTTTACGGACAAGCCGTACGTCGACGTCATCGTCAAAGCGGGCCTGGTGGGCGCGGCTTTCTTCGCCATCCAGCGCTTCGCCCTGCCCTGAGCAGCACCTGCCTGCCTACGCGTTGTTCCAGAACGTTTCGCAGGTGGTGCAAAAGTACAGGTACTTGAGGTTTACGGGGTCCGTCTTCATGTAGATGACCTCGCGGTCTCGCTCGTTGCTGGCGCACTCGGGGTTGACGCAGCGGATGTGGTTGACGCGCGGCAGCGTGGGGTCGTGTACGATGTCGCTGGCGCGCGGCAGGGCCGTCCTGACAGCCGCGCCCGCGCCCGCGCCCGAGCCAGGGGGGGCGCCCACGGCATCCGTGGTCGACTGCTCCTCGTGTCCGCAGTTTTTGCAGTACTGCGTTAGCACCCTGTTGTCGTCCAGGCGGACGTACAGCATGTTGTCGCAGTTGGTGCAGAACCTCATCATCGTGGTGGTCTGCAATAGGCGGCGTTTCTTTATTTGCGCACGCCCAGAAAAAAAAACGATTTCTGCTTTCCCCTCCGCCCACAACGCGTACTCTGAGAACACTCTCACAGCACTCGCAGCACTCGCAGTTACCGCATTCGCAGCCATGGCCCCCCGCACCATCCGCGCCATCCGTTCGGACGACGTCGTCGTGGAAAAGCCCAAGGACGCACCCAAAGACGCACCCAAGAGGACGACCGCGACCAGCAGCGCGGGTGACACCGTTGCGCTGAACGACTTCCTGCGCAAGGCGCTGCTGTCGGACCACGAGGCGTTCCCGCAGTTCGCGGAGGCGGACTTCAAGCCCAAGCTGAACGAGCTCAAGGCTCGCAAGTACCTGATGGGTCTCAAGACTCGCAACATGGCGGCCGTGGCGACCATCGGCAACGCCGTGGGCGTCAGCCGCGCCGACGGCGCATACAGCCCCGAGGACATCACGGAGCTGTGGAAGGGGCTGATGTCCAAGGTGTCCGTGGAGGAGCTGAAGACCGCGCAGCCCAAGGCGGAGCAGACCATCGAGGTCCCCGCTCCCCAGCTGACCAAGACCTCCGCCGGCAAGGCGTACACCATCGAGCACTTCGTGGCGACCGTGATGAACACGGACGCGCCGGACGCGGAGCTGTTGGCCAAGTACGTCAAGAACCTGACCGCCAAGCGCGAGAAGTACCTGGCGGCGCTCTTCAGGAGCGAGAAGGTGTCCAAGAACTCGGAGAAGCTGGACCTCATCAACCTGTTCGCCAGCAACTACGCCATGCACGTGGTGCGCGAGCCCCGCATGTCCAAGGCGGAGTACCAGAAGCCCAACGTGCTGACCGGCGCGCAGCTGGACGCCATCCTGGGCCTCATCGTCAAGGAGCTGCCGGCCGTCTGAAGCAGGCCCAGACCTGCTGCATGACGCGCGCCGCCCTGGCGGTGGCCTGTAGAGGAGGCTGACACGCCTTCCCCTGTACCGCGACGCGGTGAATAACCGCTCCGGAGCCCGAGCATTGTTGTTGTTGGCGCGCTTCGAACACCAGCCGCAGGCCGCCCCCCAGGCGGAAGGCGACGGCCTCCGCGCAGTGCGCGTCGTCGTAGGGCCCCACGCTGGGAAACTGCAGGGCGTGCAGCTTGGTGCGCTTCCAGCCGCACGCCAGCGCCGCGCCTCCCGCCACGACGGCGCGCGCCAGCAGGTGCGCCCTCTCCGCGCGCGGGGCGCGGACGCCGTCCGCGTCGGTGGTCAGACACGTGTCCGCGGCGTGCTGGCGGACGTGCCGGGACGTCTCGTACTCCCCGTCGCACGCGACGACCGCGGCCATCAGCATGGCGCGGAACGCGTCGCGCGGGATGTCGTACCCCGCCCCGCCCTGCGTCACGAACAGGACCTCCACGTGCGTGCACCCCGCTGCCGTGGCGGGGACGGCGACTGCAGCCTCCAGGGCATCCGACCAGCAGCACTCCTCCATGCGCGCGGGACCTAAAAGGCCCCAGAAACCTTTCCCTTTTATAGTATGCAGTCCGTCGTCCACACCGGCCTGGAGTGGCGGGTCCGCGAGCGCGTGCTGAAGCAGTCGCCGGCACAGGTCGGCAAGTGGTTGAGCCAGCGGCTGCCGACGATGGGCCCGACGTACACCAAGCTGGGGCAGTTCGTGTCCTCGCGCCCCGACGTGTTCGGGCTCGACCTCTGCCGCCAGCTGTACACGCTGCACGACAACGTGATGCCCATGGAGTTTGACGGCGAGGTCTACGACCGCCTGCGCCGCCTCGGGCTGCGGCGCGTGAACCGGGCGCCCATGGCGGCCGCCAGCATCGCGCAGGTGCACCGCGGCACGCTGGAGGACGGCACGGACGTGGTCGTGAAGATCCGGCGCCCCGGCGTGGCGGCCGCCATGCGCCGGGACATGGGGGTGCTCAAGCTGGTGCTGCGGGGCATGGCGCTGGCGCGCGTCGACGGCGTCAGCGAGACCGCGGCGCTGCTGGAGGCGTTCGAGGAGCGCATCCTGGGCGAGACCGACCTCCTGGCGGAGGCGCACGCCCTGGCCGAGTTCCGGGCCGCCTATCGCGACATCCCCTTCATGGTGGTGCCCCGCGTGTACCCCGAGCTGAGCAGCGAGGAGTTCCTGGTGATGGACTACGTGCCGTCCGTCAAGCTGACCGACATCGAGGACGGCCACCGCAAGCAGGTGGCGGTCCTGCTGATGACCGGGTTCATGCACCAGCTGCTGGCGGGAGGGTTCGTGCACGCCGACCCGCACGGCGGCAACATGGGGCTGCACGTGGAAACCAAGCAGCTGGTGCTGTACGATTTCGGCAACGTGGTGCGCCTGCCCGAGGACGTGCGCCGAGCGCTCAAGGCGGTCGTGCTGTACATGATCGAGGGCGACGTGGACGCCATCGTGGAGGCCCTGCCGTCCATCGGCATCACCGTGCACGAGCCCGGCGCGCTGCGCACTTACATCGCGTCCTACATCCAGTACCTGCGGTCGCTGGACGTGCAGCAGCTGCTGGCCGCCCCCTCGTCGCTGCACGGGCGCGCCGGCGTGCAGCGCGTGCCCATGAGCAGCAGCATGGACATGCTGTGCCTGCTGCGCATCTTCAGCATGCTGGAGGGGCTGTGCAAGTCGCTGGACGCCGACTTTTCCTACGAGAGCGTGTGGCCCGTGGTCCTGGCCAACGTGCTGGCCGACGCCGACCTGCTGGGCGGGCGCATGTGGCGGGCGCTCGCCGCCATCACCGCATCTCGATGAACCGGTCGTACTCCAGCACGCGCCGGCCCTTCCGCGCTGCTTTGCCCGCGCCCGCGCCCGCGCCCGCGCGCTTCCGCGCCGCGCCCGGGCCCGCCGGCGGCAGCCTGTGCTTGAGCTCCAGCAGCCCGCGGTTGCGGTCCAGGAAGCCCGTGACCGCCGCGTACGCGTCGTACAGCGTGGCCGGCGTGCGGATGCACCCCGTGATGGCCAGGCTGCCCGAGGCGTAGCAGAACACGTGCAGCGTCTCCACCGCGGCCTCCTCACTGCGGTAGTAGATGTTCAGCGCCTTCTTGCGCACGTCCGGCTCGTACGAGGCGTACAGCGCGGGGTGCTGCTGCCGCCACAGCTCCAGCGCGCGCGGCAGGTTGATGGTGTAGCCCACCCGGAAGCTGGTGTTGATCATCTCGACCTCGTAGTCCATGGTCCGGTGGGTGTCGAAGGGCACGCCGCGCACGACGTCCAGCAGCGTGCACATGATGTCGGACGTCTCCAGGGCTTCGGACAGGGTGACGACCCCCGTCATGTGAAACTTGCCGTTGCGAAACATCTTGACGGCGTGGGTGTTGCGAGCGGTGTCCTGCTTGTAACGGACGGTGATGCTGTTGTCGAAGCACTTGCGTTCTCCGTTGGGCAGCGTGAAGGTGTCCTCGCTCCATCCGTGCATCACCGAGTCCACAAACTCCTTGACGTCGTCGTCCTCCTTGCGCTGGTCGATGACGTTGAAGAAGATCTTCTTGTTGATGAAGGTCAACACCGTCATGGTGACCACCTCGATGGGCGTGACGCTCAGGTGGGGCAGGTTGGGCGCGAACTCGCGGATGCGCTCGAACGTCGCCTCCATCGCCTCGCCGTGCGCAGCGCCCTCCGCTCTCAGCTCCTCCAGCGTGCGGCCCTCTTTGGGCGGGGCGGGCGCGGCCTCCGCGGGGTCCTCCACGGCCGCGGGCACGATCGCGGCCTCCGCCTCGGCACCGGACAGCCCCAGCAGCTCGTCCAGTCGGGCCTCCAGAAAAGCGCCGGGGATGGAGGGCGGGGGCGGGGGCGAGGACGCGGCAGGAGCGGCCTGCGGGGCGGGGTCGGACAGGCCCAGCAGGTCGTCCAGGCTGGCACCGAGGTCTGCTGCTGCTGCCCCAGGCGGCGAGGCGGGAGGCAGCTGCTCGGGAAGCCGGTACCCCTCCAACCCGTCATCCGCCCCGAACTCCAGGTCCAGGTCGAGCCAGTCCATCACGGCAATAGCTACATGGAGCAGCAAAAGCAGGACAGACAGAACTATATATGGAGCGCTCTGGGCAGCAGCAGAAACAGGACGCGCGACAGGGGTACCCACAAAATGTACGGGAGAGTAGGCAACGATGACAGGCATCACGAGCTCGCACCGGGCTCGCAAGGTGTACCGGGACTTCCAGGAGTTCATCTTCAGCAACAACGTGCTCGTCGCGGCGGCGGGGTTCTCCATCGGTGCGGCGACCAAGGACATGATCATGAAAATCCTCGACTCCCTGCTGCCCCTGTTCGCCTACGCCGTGCACAACCCCGCCACGCGCGCCCTGTACGCCCGCGTGGCCCACCACATGTCGCGGAGCTGGCTGAACCGCATCGTGGTGGCGGCGACGGCGGCCAGCTGGATGGCCTTCGAGTACCTGATGCTCGTGTTCCTGACCTTTTTCGTGCTCGAGTACGTGGTGAACCGGCACGTCATCGGCCTGAAGTCGACGGTGAAATCGAAGGACAAGGATGATTTCATCAAAGCAAAAGAAGTCGACAAGTAGAATACAAATGCGGTACCTCGGCTCCAAGCGAACGATGATGCCCTTCCTGGAGGGCGTCCTGCGCCCCCTGCTGCTGCAGCAGCCGCAGCCGCAGCAGCACCCCGGCGGCGCCGTGTTCGGGGACCTGTTCGCGGGCTCGGGCGCCGTGGCCTGCCACTTCGCGCCCCTGGCGGGCCGGGTCGTCGCCAGCGACGTGGAGGGCTACAGCTGCTGCATCACCCGCGCCCTGCTGCAGGTGCCGTTCACGCCGCGGCTGCAGCGGCTGGTGCGGGCGCTGGACGCTCTGCCGGGCGCGGCCGGCCTGGTGACCGCGCGCTACTCGCCGCACCGGGGCTGCCAGCGCATGTTCTTCACGGTGGCCAACGCCATGCGCATCGACGCGGTGCGCGCGGCCATCGAGGTCATGCGCGCGTCGGGCGAGGCGTCCGCGGCGGAGGCCGGCTTCCTGCTCGCCTCGCTGCTGGTGTCGTGCATGCGGGTGGCCAACACGTCGGGGCACCTGCGCACGTACCTCAAGGCGTTCCTGGCCAGCGCCCTGCAGCCGTTCAAGCTCACTCCCGTGCACCAGCGCCCCCGCGCCGAGTTCCCGCCCTCGGCCCGGCGCAGCGCGGTGCTGCAGACCACCGCCCTCGAGGCGGCCCGGCGCCACGCCTACGACGTCGCCTACCTCGACCCGCCCTACACCCGCTCCCACTACGGCGCCTACTATGGCATCCTCAACTACGTGCTGGCGTACGACGCGACCGCGGAGGTGTACGGCACGGGCGGCGCGGTGCGTGGATATTACAAGGGGCCGTACGGCATCCGCGCGACGGCCGCGGCCGCCTTCGAGGAGCTGTTCGGCGCCATCAGGGCCCGGCACGTGCTGGTGTCCTACAACAGCGACGGCATCGTCCCCAAGGAGACCATGCTGAGGCTGCTCGCGGCGGGCGGCGGCCGCGTCGTCCTGCACACGGCGCCCAACCGCCGCTACGTGCCCGGCGCGCAGGTCACGCAGAAGCACGTGACCGAGTGGCTGTTCCACGTCGACCGCGCGGCCCCGAGCGTCCCCGTTGGCAAGACGCCGAAGCCGGCGCGGGGATGGGTCGTCCACGGCATCGCGTCCTGCCCTTACACTCGGGAGGCCCGCGCTCTGCTGCGCGCGAAAGGCATCGCTTACACATGGCACGCTCACAAAAATTCTTCCGACCCTGCACTCCGCAAGGTCAAGGACGCGACCGGTCACCCCACCGTGCCCATCGTGCTGAGGGACGGCCGGCTGCTGGGCGGCTACCGGGAGCTCGCAGCCGCGCTGGGCTGATTGACGATGCCTTCGCACTTGCGCATTCGCGCCTCCATCGTCCTCAGCACCCCTTCTTGCGCCACGAGCAGCAAGCGGTCACGGTGGAACGCCCGGAAACAGCACGCGAACAGCGGGTCCTGGTCGCCGCAGCGGAGCGAGGCCAGCCACAGCGCGACCACCTTGTCCAGCACATCGGAGGACACGAGGCACGCGGTGTCCACGTAGAACCGCCCGTACTCCCAGTCGTCCTCGCAGGTGACCATGCACATCACCATGCCCGCGCCCTGCCCGCGGTCGACCGCGGCGTCCCTGCTCCGCTGCGGAATGGCGGCCACGATGGACACGTTGACATCGAAGCAGCCCAGCCGTTTGTACCAGCCGTACAGCGTCTCAAAGCGGAGCTGGGTGCCGGGGGACGCCCCCAGCGCGGCCAGCACGCCCCCCACGGAGGGCTCGTCGTCGTCCAGGTTGACGTAGAAGGGCAGGCGCGCCCTAGCCCCCCACGCGTACTGGCGGCACAGCATCACCGCCGCAGGTCGTGCAGGTCGCGCAGCGGGGGAGGGAAGCGCACCGTGCGACGCTGCACCCCCCGTATACGGCGCAGGGCGTCGAAGAGCACGCGCTGGTCGATGTCGTGCACCCCGATGTCGGAACTTCCAGACATCGGGCGGGGCTGGCCGAACGCCGCCTCCAGCAGCGCGCTCCCCGGGAAATCGTTCTCCAGCAGCCCGATGTTGAGCGAGGTGTAGGTGGACCCGGGGACCAGCGAGTGGCGCCACATGCACAGAACGTCCACGCCGGCAAAGTCCGACGCCCGTTGCGACTCACACAAGGAGTACTCGTGGTCCATCAGGAAGACGCGCCCCTGCTCATCGAAGCCGACGTTGCCCGTGTGCAGGTCGCCGTGCACGGCGGAGGCGTGCTGCAGCCGCTCGACGACGTCTTTGAGCGTCCCCACGATGCTCCGCATGAGCCGCGGGTCGGCGTGGTGGTAGAACAGCATCTCGTGCACGGTGCAGGCGACGCGCTCCATCACCAGGACGCCGAAGGAGCGCCCCCGCACGTTCACCGTCCACGCGTCGTGGATGTCGGGGACCCGCAGGTCGCCGCTCTCCGCGAGCGCCGCGCGCATGCGCCGCTGGGCGTGCACCTCGCGCGCAAAGTCGTCGGGCGCGCAGCCCGTGCGGTCCACAATCTTGACGGCGACATCCTCCCCATCGAGCCCGCGGCGGGCCGCGAACACCTCGCCCCGGGCGCCGCCCGTGATGTAGCCATACGCGCAGAGGCCGTCCTCGAGGAAATCGGCGGTCACCTGGTCGAAGGGGCGTGGGCGGTGGCGCGGTATCTTGAGCTTGCTGCCTGCGCTGGGCGGCAGCCGGCGCTGCTGCGCGCGCGACGCTGTGACGCGGTCCACCGTCGAACGTATGGCGTCGTGCAGTCTCATCGCGTTTTGCTACAGCGCCTGCAGCGAAGATGGGGTGGTTTATAGCTGACGCGCGCAAAGGAGGGCGCACTAGTCCGTTGTGGAAAAGACAGCTGTACACTGCGCACTTAAAGCGAGAGCGGATGCCACACATCCAAAAGGTATGCAGACCTTCTTCGACACCCGGCGCGACATGGTGGCGGCGCTCGTGCCCACGGGCGGCGTCATCGCCGAAATCGGCGTGTTCGAGGGCGAGTTCTCCGAGTACATGTGGAAGACGCTCAAGCCCAGCCGCATGTACCTGGTCGACACCTGGGAGGGCGACGTGACCAGCGGCGACGCCGACGGCAACGGCGTGCGCACCGTGGCGGGCGAGGAGGCCATGCAGGCCGCGGTGCGGCGCTTCCAGGGCGTGGAGACGGTCGTGCACTGCCGGCAAAAGTCCGTCGAGTTCCTGCGCAAGGTGCAGCGCGGGTCGCTGGACATGGTGTACGTGGACGCCGACCACTCGCGCGACGCCGCGCTCGAGGACTTGACCGCCGCCTGGTCGCGCCTGCACCCGGGCGGCTGGCTGATGGGCCACGACTACGAGGTGAACCCCGAGAAATGCCGGGGCACGTACGAGTTCGGCGTCAAGAGCGCGGTGAAGGCGTTCCTGCAGGCGCACCCCGACGCCCGCCTGGAGGCCCTGGCCAACGACGGCTGCGTCAGCTTCGCCATCCGCAAGGCGAAGGACGTCGTCACGTTCGGGGACGTCGAGGAGCCGGCGCCCTCGGTGGCGGTCGTCAGCCTGTCGGACCGGCCCGAGGTCCGGGGCCGCTCCTGGCCGGTGCTGCACGCCTACTGCCAGCGCCACGGCTACCTGTTCGTGACGTCGGAGGTGTCGCTGTGCGAGGAGCGCCACCCCAGCTGGTCCAAGCTGCTTCTGCTGAAGGAAATCATGTGGCGGTTCCCGGTCCTCAAGACCGTGGTGTGGGTGGACGACGACGTGATCATCACCCGCCCCGAGACGCCGCTCACCGAGCTGCTGCAGGAGTTCCTGGCCGACCCCGTGGCGCTCATGGCGGTGCAGCAGGACTACTACGGCCAGGTCTTCAACATGGGCGTGTGCGCGGTCAAGAACGTGGCGGCGACCTGGCACCTGCTGGACGGCCTGTTCCAGACCGCGGCCAAGGACACCCACAGGGACATGCTCTGGGAGCAGACGGCGCTGCAGCGCATGTGGCGCGTCAACGACCACGTCCGCGCGATGGTGTGGGTCCTGCGGCCGCGGACGATACAGTCGTTCTTCAGGGGCACGGACCACGAGGCGTACCGCTGGGCGCCGGGCGATTTCGCCGCGCACGTTCTGGGCACCGTGGACGAGGCCAGCCGCATCGAGGGGATGGACCGCGTGCTGGAGCACCTCGCCGCACAGGGGGGCGGCGCGTGAAATAACAAGGCTCCGTCCGAATCACAGCTCAGGCCGGTTAGGCCGGCACGGCTGGGCGCAGGCCGAAGTCGTCGTCGTCGGCGTCGTCCACGGCTGGGCGCAGGCCGAAGTCGTCGTCGGAGTCCGTGTCCGAGTCCAGCACGATCACCTCGGAGTCGGAGTCAACCGCAGGCGGCGCTCCGTGGTACACGCACTCCACCTGGGTCTCCTCGGCCGCGTCGATGGCCTCGATGCGGCGGGCCTCGCGTTCCACGAACTCGGCGGGGGCGCGGGCGGCCGCGGCGGCGTCGATGGGGACCTCCTCCTCCTGCTCGGCGTACACGGGGTACGTGCCCGGGAACACCTGGCCCGCGCTCACCTGCTCCTCGGTGGTCGCCTGCATCACTTCGCCCTTGCGCATCTCGTTGGACAGGATGCGGTCCTCCATGTGGTCCTTGACGTACACCATGTACAGCTGGGCGTCGGACCGGACGCCGCGGCGCCAGAAGCGGTGCCCCAGCTGGTACAGGTCGATGGTGCGGTAGGTGGGGCTCACGAAGCACACGCGGGGGAAGCCGCCGTGCGTGTCGTGCAGGCCGATGCCCGTCGACAGCACCTGGGTGTTGCCGATGACCAGGCGGTGCTCGCCGTCGGGCGCTTGGAACTTGTCGAGGACGTTGCGTCGCTCTGCGAGCTTGACATCGCCGCGCAGCAGCAGCGGACGGTACGTCTGCAGGGCCGCCGCCAGCGCGTCCATCGTCTCCAGGCAGTTGACCGCCAGCACCACCTTGATGGTGGCAGAGGCCTGCAGCGTCTGTCGAGCCAGGCGCGTCAGCAGGTGACGCTTGCCCTTTTCTATCTTGCACAGCGCCGCGCCCAGCTGACCGACCAGGTTGCGGTTGTAGCCGCCCTGGCCGCGACGGTACGAGCCGCCGACCGCGGAGCGGAGCGCCTCGATGCCGTCGTCCAGCGCGTCGAGGTCGTCCTCGTCCGCGGCCAGGAACTGGCCGTTGAACTTGAACAGCGTGTGGGGGATGGCCGGGTTGGGCATGACGTGGCTGACGGCGGGCTTGATGACCTCCTGGAACAGCTGATACACCAGCGCCTCGCAGGCCTTCGGAGACCCCAGGACGTGCTTGGGGATGACCTCGCACGTCTGCGCGGCGTTCAGCTTCATGGAGTACTCGGTGATGTCGGACACGCCCATGGCCTGCTTTTTGTACATCAGGTAGTCGTGGCGCGTCACGTTGAGCAGCATCAGCAGGTTGGCGCACTGGTGCGCGCGGTCCACCGGGCTGCCCGACAGCAGCAGCACGCGGCTGCGGCCGCGGCCGCGGCCCGGGTCGTCGGAGAAGCGTTCCTCCATGACGTCCGCGATGGCGCGAGCTGCCTTGGCCCTCTGGGAGTCGATGTTCTTCACGTACTGAACCTCGTCGCAGATGAACAGCATGCCCTCCTCCACGTGCTGTCGCAGCAGCGCCGTCGCGGCGAAGGAGGTCGTCTTGATGGTCTTGTTACCATCGGCGGAGACGTCCTCGCGGTCCGTGCGCGTGAGGTAGCCGTGCTTCAGCGCCGTCTGGTCTGCCTTGCCCGCCAAGGAATCGTAGGTCATGAGCTTGGCATGGTGGATGTCGTGATCGTGCAGCACCTTTTCCCACGCCGGCAGCACCGTCAGCGGCGCCACCACCATGACGTGCAGCAGGCGGCGCTTCATGTAAATCGCCGTGCCGGCGAAGGTCTTCCCTGAGCCCATGACCGACAGGTCCAGCGCGTAGTGCGAGCGGTCCAGGATGCCATCGAGCGCGTCGACGTGCGCCGCCTGGCTGGGGTACAGCCGTATGCGCGACATGGTTGCGGCCGGTGTGGTGTGCGGGCTGCCAAGCGTTTTTGTGTTTTTTTGCTGCACCGAAGGGGTGCCCCCCCCCTCCCGATACATAGTTTAGAGGGAGGGGGACACCCTCTTCGTTTTCTGCTTTTTTTGTGTGGGATGTGTCACTTCGTTGGTGTCACTTGAAAACATACCAGGATATTGCTTTTCTTACCATTGGTCCTGACTCCTCCGTTTGATGCCTTCATGTGCGCGTAGGCCATGATGACACATAGAGGTACATAGGACGATACAGGTGAGATACATAGGACGTTGACGCAACAGCAGCGGCTCGTGATGCCGCGATGCATGCCGCCATACGGGGGCGATACGGGGGCGGCGTGAGATACATAGGACGAGGGTAGGTAAGGACAATGGTACTTAAAAATATGCGGCCACCTTAGCTGTAACCATGTATCGGTGCCTTCGCTGCGGCTACCAAGCCACGACCAAGGCGAACCTACGCGTTCACATCCTCCACAGGAAAACGCCCTGCGACCCGAGCGTCAATGATGTGGACGTTGACCAGCTGATGGAACACTACCATACGCTTCCATGGGGTTCCGGCTGTGAACACGTGTGCCAGTGGTGTGATGGACGCTTCAAACACCACAGTAATCTGAGTCGTCACAAAAAAACGTGTGCATCGAATCCAGCGCGGCAGCCACAGCAGCAGCCACAGCCACAGCCACAGCCACAGCCACAGCCACAGCCACAGCCACAGCCACAGCCACAGCCACAGCCACAGCCACAGCCACAGCAGCAGCCACAGCCACAGCAGCAGCCACAGCCACAGCAGCAGCCACAGCAGCAGCCACAGCCACAGCAGCAGCCACAGCCACAGCAGCAGCCACAGCCACAGCAGCAGCCACAGCCACAGCAGCAGCCACAGCAGCAGCCACAGCCACAGCAGCAGCCACAGCCGCAGCCACAGCCGCAGCCACAGCCGCAGCCACAGCCGCAGCCACAGCCACAGCCGCAGCAGCCACAGCCACAGCCACAGCAGCAGCCACAGCCGCAGCCACAGCCCATCGACATTCAGCAGTTGCTGATGACGTTGAGCAACATGCTTGCTCAAACAGCGATGCCTATCACAACAGGTGACAACAACACGACAAATATCGACCAGAGCACGCACGTGACCATTTGCAACAACTATGGGAGTGAGAGCATCGGCCACATTGTACAAGACCACGACTTCATGAGACGCTGCTTCAAGAGCATGCTGTCCGAAGGCATTCCCAACCTACTGAGGAAGATCCATTTTGACGACGAGTACCCGGAGAACCAAAACGTGCGGCTCATAGGCCTGAAGCGCGATTTGATGGAAATATTCAGCGAGGACCGGTGGAAAGTGGTTCCTGGAACGCAGACGACCGAACAACTGATTTTCAAAGGTGTCAAACTCCTTGGGGACTTCTACGATGCGATGCTGCGACACGAGGTGCTGGCGCGTGACGAAACGCAGGAACAAGACCAAGCATATCAAAAGACCATGATGACTGCTATGAGCAGACGAGGCAACGAATACTACCGCCTTCGTCGCAACACCAAAGCGATGATAATCGACGAGACCAAGCGTCGCTCATGAAAACGCATCTAAGCTACGCACGCTCGCCGCGCACTCGCCTCGCCAGCTGGATATCCTTCGGTTGGATGCGTACTCGGAGGCCATGGATGGCGTTCAGCTGCGCGTCCTCGAAGAGTCCGACGAGGTAGGCTTCGGCGGCCTCCTGCAACGCCAGCACCCCGTCATCGTCGATGTCCATGTCGGCGTCGACGTCCTCCAAAATTTCGCACACCACGTCCTCGAAGGGACCCTCGGGAATGAGCCGGTTGTGACGCGCCTGGTAGTAACGGATGAGGGCCAGCAGTGGGTTCCCAAAAGCCTTGACCAAGGTTTCGAAGCTGTTGTCCCCCAGTACTTCTGTTAGTATGTCCCATCGCTCATCGGTCATGACGCTACGAGCAACATCTCGTTGTTGGTACGTGAGCGCCCTCCACCGTCCAGCAAGTTCGTCCACGAAAACTTCGCCCGCGCCCACATCCCGCGCCTGCGTCTCCTCGGCTTCTGTCAGCGGTTCGGCATCCATCTCAGAGGATGCATCGGTTTCATCGCTCCCATGAGAGCATTCGGATGAGGTGTCCCCGTATTCTGACCACTCGGCTTCGGTTTCGGTGGCCTCTCCTACGGAATATTCGTCATCATCAGACTCAGAAGTACCGGTGTGAAACGACGAGGTATCTGCGTCCATGATTAGTTGCCGCATGTGGGGGGTACTGTTTATATGAGACAGGCAGGCCGTGAGCGGATGTCGGCCACGGCGGCATCCAGTTCCTTGATGGCCTGCACCACCAACCCCATCATGCTGCCGTACGACACGCTCATGTGCGATGTGAAGTCGTCCACGGAGACCGCCTCGGGCAGCACGCGCAGGACGTCCTGCGCCACCAGTCCGGTGCTGCGCTCCTCCTGCGCCGCCATCCGGAAGGTGTAGCCCGTCAGGGCGCGGACGCGGTCGAGGGCGCCCTCGATGACGCGGAGGTCGCTCTTGAGGCGCCGGTCGGACAGCATGGTCACCTCCGTCGCGTTCACGGAGCCCGCCACCGTCAGCGTGTAGGGCACGTTGCTGGTGCCGATGCCGACGTTGCCACCGTTGCGGTTCAGTATCAAGGGCGTCGTGGCGCCGGTGCTCGTGGCGTCGTGGGCCTGCACGTAGGCGTAGTTGGAGGCCGCCGTGGCCGTGCCCAGGGTCAGCGCGCGGCTGCGGGCGGCGTTGTACACCGTGAGCGCGCCGCGGCCCGCGTCGGCGTCGTCCCCGTCGTACCGCCCCCACACCTGGCCCACCACGTCCAGGGTCGTCTGCGGGGTGGCGGTCTGCACGCCGACGCGGCCGTTGCTCAGGCACAGCCAGCCGGCGTTGAAGTTCGCGGCTTCGGACGTCAGGTCGAGCGTGAGGTCGCTGACGGAGGCGGGGGCGCGCAGCAGGTAGCCCCCGCGGTCGGGGGTCGTCTTGATGTAGCCGACGATGGCGCCGGCCTCTTCGATTTCGATGCCCGTGCCCGTGGCGGAGGCCGCGGCGCCGTGGCGGTTGATGGTCAGGAGCTTGTCTTGGACCTGCAGGTCGGTCGTGACGATGTGCGACAGCGCGCCCCCCAGGTTGAGCGTGTCGCCGGGGCCGCCCAGGTTGATGGTCGTGGGCCCGGAAGCGCCGACGCCCACGTTGACCACGGTCGTGCCCGCGTCGCAGCCGATGTTGATGGCGTTCTGCCCCGCGCGCGACTGCAGGTCCTGCGCGCACAGCACGCCGTACACGGTGGCGTCCACGGCGTGGGTCGCGTGCCCCACGGTGACGAGGTTGCTGGACACGGTGAGCGAGGACACGACGTCGGTGCCGTTGCCGATGAGGATGCGGTGGGCGTTGCTGGCGGTGCGCAGCACGGCGTCGCCGGGTACGGAGTCGGACATAAGGAAGGCGGCCGTCTTGGCGACCTCGGTTGCGAAGAACATCCGGAACACGATTACTAATCGCACAGAATCGTTTTCGTGTCCACGTAATGTATGAAGGCATTTCTCCTTGCTACAATCGTTGGGCTGCTGACGAGGGTCGCCACCGCCGCGCCCACGGGAAACGTCGGCTACTTCGCGTCCTGGCACGTCGACCGCATGCTGGCGGGACGGTGCAACGGCACGACGCTGCGGCGGCTGGGCGAGGCGACGCCGGCCGACTACCGGCCGCAGCCGGTCGCGAACGCCTGGTTCGCCAAGAGCGATCCAGGACATCCACACAAGCAATGGATGTCGGACGCGGAGCAGAGCTTCAAGCAGGCCGTGATGTACGCCTGCACGCGGCGCCGGGTGCACGCCGACAACGCCGCCGCCATCCTGCGCGCGTGGCCGCGCGTCAACCGCGCGTTCAACGGCCCCAACGCGCTCCTTGCGGCGGGCTGGGGCACGGCGAGCATGGCGCGGGCCGCGGCGCTGCTGCGGCGCGTCGGCGCGCCCGGTTGGACGGACGCCGACGCGAGGGCCTACCTGGCGTGGGTCGACGGGCGCCTCGGCATCCTGTGGAACGGCAAGTTTGCGGAGGGCTGGGACCGCGACAAGAAGGACCTCTCCAATTGGCACACCACGGTCATGGAGGCGCGGCTGCTGGTGGCGCAGCTGCGGGGCGACGCCAAGGGCGTCGAGTGGGCGGTGCGCGCCTTCAAAAACTACGCGACCCACGGCGTCTCCCGCGAGGGCGTGCTCGACATGGACAGCGCCCGCGACCTGCAGCACAGCATGTTCGCGCTGGGCGGGCTGCTGCAGACGGCCGAGACGCTGTACCTGCAGGGGCACGACCTGTACGACTACCCCGACGGCCGCCTCCAGCGGGCGCTGGAGGCGCACGGCCGCGTGGCCGCGACGCAGCAGGGGGTCTCGGGCATCAGCGCCCAGGACTCCAACTGGGTGCTGCCGACGGGCTGGCACCTGGGGCTGCGGCACTACGCGGGTCGCAAGAAGCGCGCCATGCCGTGGACGGCGCGCGCCTACGGCCGGGTGAGGCCGGTGTACGTGTTCCACTGGGGGCTGTCGGACATCTACACGCCGTAGCGAACCACTGTCATCGGACGCCACAGGACATCGATGCACTGCCCCGTCCGGTGTGTGCGGTTGACGATTTCCTGTGCCTCGGCATCGTCACTACTAAACCGGCGCACGGGCCTGGCGTGGAGCCGCTGGGAAATGCTTTCAGCTTCTGGCCTTTGGTACCCACCATGACGCTCTGGCACATGGCGCTCGCGGTGGCATTCCTGCTCTGGGCCTGGAAGCGCCTCCGAAGTCGGAAGTGCCGCCGCGCCCATCTGCAGCCCGGCCAGCCTCGTCATCGTCTGTGTGAACATGCTCGCCCTCAGACGCCCAAAGGCACGGTGTACGAGCGCCATATGTACCTGCTTGGATGGTGCCTGGACACGCTGCGGACAGCACCAGGCATCGCCGCGAGCGAGGTCGAGCTGCTCTATGTGCTGCCTCACGAGTGGGAGGAAGGCACGCCCTTGGGCTTCGTATACCGCACCGACGAGATGGGCGATCTGGGAAGCTTCCGCTTGCTGCCACACGGCGATTGGCTGTCCGCGCGACTGCAGTGCATGGCTTGCGGAACGGTGGTCGGACGAGTGAAGGATGCTCAGTGGCACGTGCTTGGCTCCGCCGATGATGATGCCATGAGCCACATGTACGTGTACGGCACCAAGTATCAGAGCCTTCGTGACATACAGCAGTGCCTCGACAGGTACCTTTGAGACACTTTGCTCGAGCGAGCGTAGCTCGCTCCCCATCCTTTGGCCCCTGGGCCAGGGCCCAGTCATCTGTAAATAGCAATACACAAGGCGCCCGCGACACCTGTTGTGTCCAGAAAAAATCGATTTCGCACTCGGACAGCAGCCCGAACCACTGTCATCGGACGCCCAGTCGCAAACATAAAGACACCCAATGGCGTCATGGCAAGAAGAGGACGTGTACAACGTGACCATGGCCACCCCGTTGCAGGACATCGATGAAGTAGGCGACGCGACGTTGCGCGTGTTTCATGCCGCTGGGTTCAATCACGTGCGAGACCTGGTCAACCGCGAAGGACAGGAGAGGCGCATCCAAGAGGCCATCGACGGACTGAAGGCGGTCGCGCCGTTCCGTGCCGATGAGTACTGGCGCCGCATGGCGTCTCGCTGCAACACGGTCATCGAGCGCCTGCGCAGCGCGGACGCCATGCCCTTCGCCCCGGACTGCTTCTGCTGTCCCATCACCATGGACTGGTTCCTGGACCCGGTGGTCACGCGGTACGGCGACACCTACGAGCGCCACGCCATCGAGCGTCACGTCCGCGACCACGGCACGGACCCGCTGTCGCGACGTCCGCTGACGCTGGAAGACTTGGTAGAGAACCGTGCCATGCGCGAGGCCGTCCGGTACCACCAGCGTCACTTCATGCGGTTCGCGGTGCCCCTGCGCGTGCGAGCGCAGCCGTAGAGGAAAAAAAACGATTTCGCATTCGGACACCAGCACAGAATCACCATGGAGGACGTCCAAATACCCATGCTTCGCTCCAGCGACGGACGCGTCGGCGTCAGGACACCACTGCGCCCGCTCCTGGTGGCGTGCCTCGTGACCGCCGTCATCACCGCGCTCCTGACGATGGCAGTGATGCTCACGGCGGGGCGGCCGCTCCTGGTCAGGGGGCTGCTGCCGTCTGGCGTGCGCGTGCCTGCAGCGTGCTGGGCCAATGCGACGTCCTGGAGGTACTCCGAGACGCACGTGGCGGAACCCGAACTCGGGCTGTGCATGGACATGCAGATGGTGCAGTGCATCGCGTACCGCCTGTGTGCCGCCACTTAGCACTGCGGATTCCTTGTTTTCCGCTCCGCCCGGCGCACCTCCTCGCGCACCCTGCGCAGGACCGGCCCGAACCCCGCGCGCGTCAGCGGCGTCGACATCTTGCTGTGCCTGCAAAAGTGCGGGCTCAGCGCCAGCGACTCCGGCGCGAGCCCCGCCTGCTCGCACCAGCGCCGCAGCGTCTCCGCCCTCCGCGCCGCGACCTCCCGTCGCAGCCGAGCCTCGCGCGCCTCGAAGCTGGCGTCCTCCGGCCGCAGCAGCGGCAGCAGGTGCTCCTTCAGCATGCAGAGCTCGCCGCCCGGCACGCGCTCCTTGGGGACCGCCTTCCAGGCCCGCGGGGGCAGCCCGTAAAAGTCCTGGCAGCGGCGGCAGGTCACCGTGGCGCGGTCGAGGCAGCGCCGGCACAGCCGCGTGCCGAAGGACCACTGCACTTCGGCGCGTGCAGCAGGACATCTCTGACATCGGTCGACCCCGGCCAGGCGCACCAGGGCGACCGCGGGCATGGTCGATGCCAGGTGATGTCGGCGGCGCAGGCCCGCCCCCTCGCACAGGCGCTCGCACAGGTGGCCCTCCATAACCAACAGCCCTCCCATCGCGCGGTGCGTGCACGCCAGGGCGCAGACGTCGCCGCAGGACAGCCCCCCGCCCAGGATGAGCGCCTCCAGCACGTGCGCGGGGAGGTCGCGGAACGACGGGGCCTGCATGCTCTCCCGAAAGGAAATTTATCGGAGCGTGGCGGAGGGCGGGGGCCTGCGGACGCGCGTGACCTTCGAGCTCGAGCCGGACTACTGCCTGCCCACGGACTACATGTTCCGGCTGCTGGCGCGGCACTACGACGGCGTCCTGCGGGACCTGGGGCTCGACCCCGACGAAGTGAGGCGGCACGAGATGTACGGGAAGGCGCCGGACCACGGGACGCAGGAGCGCGTGTGCGCGGCGGTGGTGGACGCCTACGTGCAGGACGTGATGCACCTGCGCGTGTGCAGCTTGGACTTGGACAACAACGTGCTGGAGCTGTGCGGACACACCGCGCCGAGCGACTCGGACGTGCGCGGGCTGCTGCGTCACCTGGGGGTCGAGGAGGAAGAAATCGTAGGGGTGCACATGTCGGTCGCGATGGCGTGGTAACCCGCACTGATTTTTTCGCGTCGAATGCCTCAGGCGGAGCAGCACGGTGTGTGAGTTTCGGCTCGCCGCATCGGAGTTCCTCGAAGTAACCCGTTTTGCATTCAGCCCACGTCCATGGCGGTGTGTGAGATGCCTTGCACGTCCACCAGGTCGACCGCCTTGGCCAGCCAAGCCTCGTAGGCGGCCACGTGGCTGCGGTCGTACAGCTCGCACTCGGTGCATGCGCCCTCGAAAGCTTTCTTGAACAGGGCCTCGACCTGGACGGGCGCCCGCGTGCGAAAAACAGTGAGCTGCACCTCCTTGCCGTAGCTCGTGACGTACCTGGACCGCAGCCGAGGGAGCGTGCCCCTCCAGAACCCGACCTTGACGACCGAGCGCATGTGGGGCGTGGTCACGATGTACACGCAGCCTCCGTCGTCGCAGCCGCCCGCCCGCTGCCGCATGGCTCTCTACGCAGGCGCGGGCGCTTATGTGCCTTTGCGTTTTTTTCGTCGGGTGAAACAACGTACACAGCAGGAATGGAAGGGGCCCAGAAGCAGTACGGCAGCGTCGAGCGGATGGTGCGGTTCGTCCGCGCGCGCACCACCGTATTCGACATCCAGCGCTGCGAGTACTCGCGGCCTCCCGACGAAGAGGCGTCCTCCAATCCCTGCGACGCGCACATGCCGCGCAACCGCCAGTTCTGCAGATGCGGGACCAAGGCCATGTGCTTCTTCAAAGACCCCGCGCAGCAGGCCTGGAGCATGACGAGGAAGCAGCTGCTGGATGCCATGGTGAGCGACCTCGAACACCGCCGGATGATGGCAGACGGCCGCCTCGGGGAACTGTTTCGCAAGTTCGTGGCACTGTGTCAAGCATCGCTGCGCGCCTTCGGCGGAGGAGCCTTTCTGGCCGTCAAGGGTGGGAACGCGTTCGCGGCGCACTTTTCGTCGGTGTTCGGGAAGCACCCCCGCACGTGCGAGCAGTGGGTCAGCATCGGGGACCTGGACTTCGAGGTCCACCTGGACTCGCCGACGCCCGCGCGGGTGCGAGAAGCGTGCAAGGTGGTGACGGCCGTGCTCTACTTCGTCCGCGCCTGGCTGCTGGACCAGAAACCGCACGACGGGGGCACCGCCGCAGAAAGCGACGCCGCCATGCGGGAGCTGCTGGGGGCCTCGAGCTCGCAAGAGGTGCGCGTCCACCCCGACGGGCGCGCCTCGGACAACGTGGTGACGCTGAAGACGCCCGCGGTCGCAGACGACCACCGCGGGCACGGCGAGGAGTGCCAGCGCAACTGCGCCATGCTGTACATGCCCGTGCCCTGCGTCCTCCGCTTCCGCTCGGGTCGCGAGGGCACGCAGTGGCTGATGCCGTCCGGCGGCAACACCAACTACCCCATCTCCTACAACCACTCGCTCAACGGCGAAGACCGCTCGGACGTCACGCTGTTGCGGCTGCGGCGGGCGGTGCGCGTATCTGTCGGGCAGGAGGCAAAGCCTCCGTGCAACATCACCGCTTACGCCGAGATGATCGACGTCACGGTCGCGGGCGAGCGCGACGCCAAGCGCGTCGTCATGCAGAAGAACGAGGACGCTCGCTGGTTCGAAGAGGTCGCGGGCTTCCGCGTGGTGTCCCTGTACGGCCTCTTCCACGACCTGGTCATCACGCTGTTCATGGACGCCTCCCGCCCGTACCCGTGGACGGTGTACAAGTACACGAAGCGGGCGGGGCGCCTGCTGTGGGCGTGCGCGATGATGTCGCTCACGGGCGTGGACGCCGACGGGCGCCGCTGCCCGTCGCGGACCACGGCCCAGACGGCATCGGACGTCCGTCGCTTGGGGTCCTCTCCCCTCCTGGCGGGGCGCAGCAAGCTGCACTGGGCGCTGGCGGAGACGTCCGCGCGGCTGAGGACGTTCTATCCTTCCGAGGAAGAGGGGGCGCGGGAGTTCATGGCCGCGTTCGTGGAGACCTGCGGCAGCGTCGCGGCGGCGCTGGAGGGCATGGAGGACGCCACCGTCGTCCGCGGCATCGCCGAGGACAACGCGCTGGTGCGGGCGGTCGGGAGGCCGCACATAAAGGCAACGAAGCGCAGACGGAGGAACAAAGGGACGCGGCCATCATGAGCTCGTACCGCGTGCAGCTGCGCCACCCCCTCGCCCGCGTGCCCGTGCGCGCCACGCCCGGCAGCGCGGGCTTCGACGTGAGCGCCTGCGAGGCCGCGGTGGTGCCCGCCTACGGCGGCCGGGCGACGGTGGACACGGGCGTGGCGGTGGCCTTCGACGGCCTCGCAACGGATCGTAGCTCGGAGGCCTACTGCAGGGTGGCGCCGCGCAGCGGGCTGGCCGCGCGCCACGGCGTGGACGTGCTGGCGGGCGTGGTGGACGCGGACTACTACCCCAACGCCATCAAGGTCATCCTCGTGAATCACGGCAAGGAAGACCTGGTCATCGAGCCCGGCATGCGCATCGCGCAGCTGATATTCGAGCGCACGTGCCGCGTCCCCGTGCTGGAGGAAGTAATAGACATCGAATCAGCTTCTGCGTCGTCGTCGGCGCATGCGGGCTTCGGGTCGACGGGACTCTGAGCGAGCGTTGTTTACTTCTTGGACTTGGCAGGTGCCTTCTTAGGCGCAGCCTTGGCTTTCGGCTTCTTCACCAGGCTCTTGGTCTTCTTGCCGCCTCCCTCCTGCGTTGCGGCAGCAGCCGGCGTAGCTGAACCCCTGGACTTTTGAGCGTCTGCGATGATGTCTCTGTAATTCTCGGTCGTCTTATCGTTTGACAGCTTGAAATCGATGGCAAACTTCTTCGTGATGTCGCCGTACAGCGTCTCCAGCTTGTCCAGGACGCTGTCGGTCGGCAGGTCGGGCGCCGTCCTGAACCGCGCCAGCGTCACGTACTGCAGCGCGGTCACCAAGTAAGTCATCGCGTCATTCAGGTACTTCTCGCTCACGGCGTTCTTGTGGCGGTCGGCGACGTTCATCAGGGCCTCGTTGCAACGCTTCATGTAGGCGCAGACGCGCATCAGGTACGTCTTGGCCAGGTTGCCCGAACCGGGGCTCTCATCGAGAGCGATCTTGCCGTCGATGTACTTGAAAGCTTCGGCGAGCTTGGCGCCGTCGGCGCCCCCCCACATGTAGTCGCCCGCGTCACCTTGCAGGGGGCGACCGACAACTTTGTCGCTTTCGCCTAGCCCTTGCATAGTCTTAATGGCGTAATCGATGTCCCTTGTGATGCCGTCTGTGTCGGCTTCAACACTACCGGGAGCGATAAGTATGCGCTGCGCGTTCTTTATGTTCTGAGGGGTAAGCTTGCGGTTGGCGGCGTTGACTTGCCTCTTGGCAGCGGCACCGGTCGCGCTCGCGGCGGCCCCCGCGGCGGACCCCACCGCCGCACCGATGTTCTTCACTTGCTGCATGTCTTTGGTATAATATTAGTCAGGGATTATTTTTACTGAAGCGACTTCCACGTCCGGCCCAGCACCTCGGCCACCCTCTTCTGCGCGACGCGCAGCGCGTGCTGCTCGCTGAAGTTGCAGGGCATCGCGCCGCGGCCGAACTTGCTCATCGTGTCCGTGAACTCCAGGGTGCCGATGGCCGTCGCCGCGTTGGAGGTGTCCAGCAGCTGCACCAGCGCGGCGCCCGCCTCGAGCGCGTCCCGCGAGCCCCCGGTCGCGAGGTCGTCCAGCAGCTTCTGCGCCTCCGCGGCCACCGGCCCCAGCTTGGCGGCGAACTCGGCCACCCGGCCACGCAGGCCCTCGACGACCGCCGCGTCCACGGCACCCGAGGTGTTCAGGTTGAGCATGTCCCGGAACGCGTCCTCCACGCTGTCGTCGGCGGGCAGCCGGAACACGCCGTCCTCGAGCGTGCGCAGCCGGTTCAGCTCCAGCTTGAGCTCCGTGCAGTCGACGTAGGGGATGGGCGGCGGGTCGTTGGCGGCGCGCGACAGGTTGAACACGCAGAACACCGCCATCACCGGCTTCTTGGCGGCGACGTCTTTGTACATGGCGTCCACGAGGGCGCGGTCCGGGTCTCCCCCCCGCCCCCCCGCCGCGGGCGTCCGGAAGCAGGACCCCTGGTACAGCGGGTTGCACTGCATGGCGGCGCAGGCGTCGACGAAGGCGGGCACGCTCCTCTTGGGCATCAGCTGCTTGATGAAAGCGCGCGTGGCCTTGAGCGAGAGGTTGATGAAGGCGCCCTCGTAGGCGCGGCAGTCGCACGACTTGCGCAGTGCGTTGAAGGCCGCCCGTCGCCGCCTCATCCACGTCATGCGGTACCCGAACCAGGCCTCGGCGAAGTTCCACTCGCCGAGCATGGGTGCCAAGGGAGCGTAGCGACGGTTGGTCTCGTTGTTGAAGGTCTGCGGGTAGTAGCTGTTGGCGTTCCAAGCGTAACCGAAGAGCGTGAAGTGCCCGGGGCTAAGGAACTTTTCGCCGTTGGCCCGGTTGGTCTTCTCGTCGGGCGCCCACATCCTTCCCGTCATCCACTCGTTCAGCCTCGTCGCGAACTCGGAGAAGTCCTCGTCCACGAGGAGGGACGCACCGTTGATGCGGCGGGCGACGAAGGCATCGTCCGCGACGCCGTACACGTCCACCTCCGTCCCGTGCGCCGCAGCCTCCACATTCGCCTTCGCAGCTTTCGCCTCCCGGGTGGTCGCCTCCACTTCCGCCTCCGCCGCCTTTACATCCGCCAGAGCTTGTGGTTTTTCCGGTGTCGTCGCCGTCGTCACTCTCACCTTTGCCGCGGACAGTTTTCGCTTCGCTGCGTCCGCTTTGGCTGCAGTTTCCCTCGCCTCTTGGTCCGCTCTGGCTTTTACCTTCATGTCCCACGCGCCGAACAGCGCCGCAAACTCCTGGGCGTCCTGTCGATACCCGCCGGGCAGGCATTTGAAATACGCTTTCAACAGTTTGACCGTCGTGGCGGTGTCCGCGGTGCTTGCGATGCCTTTGGCCGCAGGAGTCTTGGCTCCAGGGGTCTTCGGGGGGGAGCTCTTCGCTGCTGCACCCGCCTTTGAAATCACGAGGTCCTCGGCGATGAGAGACAGGAGTTCCTCGTCCGGGTCTTTCGGCAGCGCGTCGAATGCTGCCACGAGGGAAAGGTCCACGGCGTCCGCGTCCGCGCTGTTTGGGATCACGAGGGGCGCCGGCACGCCCCCGCCCATCATCGCCGCGTACGCGGCGTCCACTTCCGAACGAGGGCACGCCAGCGGTCGATCCCGCTGCAGCAGCGCGGCGTCGTACTTCTCCGCCATCCGGCGCAGCACCTCCAGGTCGTCGCAGGCGAAGCGGTTCTCGACGCCCGCGAAATCCCCGATGAACAGGCTCTGGCCCGGCCCGAGCTCGATGTCCACGAGCACGTGCGACCGGGAGCTGTTTGGGTTGTTGGTCGTGGGCGCGATGGCGCGCTGCTGGTCCACGTGCAGCGCCACCACCGCGCCCAGCGTGTCCGCGCCCTTCGTGTAGTCTTTGTTCACGCTGCTCCATGTCATCTCCATCCCCCCGTCACCGAGCTTTCTGGCCACCTGTACGTTCTGGGGGGTCGAAACGTAATCGACCAGGTACTCGGTGATTCTCAGAGTGACTTTCGGGAACATGACCTTGTCGGTCTGCATTTTCGCCAGCAAGTATAGCAGGACCCCCCGCTGCTTCCTGACTTTGTCGTAGATGAGCGTCGTCGTTTTCCCCGCGCCGCTCGCGCCGTAGCCCATGACGAACACGGACCTGCCCGCGGACAGCAGCTGCTTGATTTCGACGCACTGCCGCGCCATCTCTTCGTTGTCCAACGCGTAGCCGAACACCCCCGTGAACGGCCCGTACACGCAGTCCAGCCACTGCGGGTCGCCTACGCCTGCGCCTGCGGCGGCTGCATTGCTGCCGTAGTAGCGCTTGCCGTCCTGATTGTACCGCACAAGCAGGCTGCGCGGCCGGTCGACGTCGTCCACGCTCACCATGAAACGCTTGTCGTTGCGTTTGAACGCACCCCTCGCGTCGGCATCGCACCGGAACTTGACATACGTCAGCACTTCGCTGTCGCTGCCCAACACCGCCGTCCGAAGACCGGCATCCAGCCGCTGCAGCAGCTTCACCAGCCGCTGAGCGGCGGGGAGGTCGGTCTCGAAGTAGTTGCGCAGGTAGGCGGACACCGAGTTCAGGAAGATGGCATGCCCCAGTCTATTGGCGTCGTCGTGTTTGTAAAGCACCGTGCCAACGAGCCTGTGATAGTCGACGCGCAGCATCATGTCGTTCGACTTCTTCAGGGCCGCGTCCCAGGCGTGCGCGCCGTCGACCCCCGCGGGCAGCAGCCTCAGCACGACGGGCGTCGCCCGGCGCACGCTGTCTTCGTCGACGTACATCATGCTGTCGTACTGCTTCTGCAGGTTGTCCCGTCCCGTGAGCTGCTTGGTGGCGTTCGACGCAGTGACCGCCTCCCGCAGCAGCTCGCTCCTCTTTTCGACGGACAGCGACCGCAGCTTCAACACGACGGGGTCGTCGTACAGGAGCTGGAAAGAATAGTGCGCGAAGGCGAGCCCCGCCTTGATGTCTTCCAGGACCTTGGTCGTGCCGGCGCCGCCACGCTGCATCGTCTGCTGGCCGGGAGCGCGCGCAGAAGACATCGGGCGTCCTCGAGTGGTCAAATCCAGCGCGCGAACCGACAACGAGTGAGCTCTCGTCCGGCTCTCGTAATCCCGCTGCACGCGCCGCCAGTCGTCCCGGAAGTCGGTCCCGACGTCCTCGATGGGAATCTGCGCCTGGTCGCGCTCGGCCGCGGGCACGCCCTGCGGCCCTTGGATGTGCTGCAGCACGGCGATGGCGCGCTGGGCGCTGGTCAGCTCCTCCGTCAGCTCCTCGATGCGTTTCCGCTCGTCGGCGAGGGTAGCGCGCCGCGCGTTCGAGGCGTTCTGCACCGCCTTTTCGAGCTCCCCTATCCGGGCGTCGCGCTCCCGTTCCACCTCGGCGACGCGCCGTGTGAACCTCTCCAGCTGCTCGGCGTCGTTGGCGTTGCGCTGCTTCTTGTCGGCTTCCGAGGTCGCCAACTGCTGCGTCAGCGCATCGATTTTCGCCTGGCTGTCCGCGTCGACACCTGCCTTGGTCACCTCAAGTTTCTGCTTCAACTCCAACACCTGCGCCCGTCCCGCGGCCTGTTCGTCTTGGAGCCTCTTCAGTTCTGCCGTGAGTTCGTCCGCCTTGATTTTCGCCTGCAACGCTTCTTCGTAATTTTTCATCGAATGAGCATTCGCGGCAGCTTTTTGCTTCGTCATCACCTCCAGCGCAGAGTTGCTGGAGCGCTTGGCGGCGTTAGAGTCGACGATGGCCTTTTTCAAATCCTCGATGCTCTGCTGGCGCAGCTCGTTTTGGGTCGTCAGCTCCTGTACCTGTTCGGTCAGCGTCGCCACCATTTGCTGCTGCAAAGCGCGCGTTTCTTCGCTGAGCTTCAGGCGGGCGTTATCCTCCCCGTCGTCCGCCGCGGCGGGCCCCAGGTGTTCCCTGCGCATGCGCCGGATGCGCGCGTCCATCGCCTTCTTGAAAGCGTCGTCGCCCAGCGTGCCGTCGGCCGCGGCGCGTTTGATGTCTTTGGCCAGCGCGCACAGGTCCTTCCTCATGCGCTGCAGGTCTGCTGTAGCGGCCTCGGCCATAGGGCGCGCGTATTATAAAAGAACGCCGGAGAATTACCGGGCAACCATGGCCGCCGACCTCGCCCACGCCATCGTCGACATCGTCAAGCAGCGGGATGCGGAGGAGCAGCAGCGCCTCGAGGAAGAGAGCAAGCGGAGGCTGGAGGCGACGCAGGTGCAGGTGCACGTGTGCTGCTACAACACCGACAATCAGTACAGCTGCTCGTGCCGGCGCCTGGACTTTGCGGACGAGGGCAACGGCTGGGTGCGCGTCAAGCTCAACGGCACCGCGGCCGTCCGCTTGCCTCTGGCGGCGTTCTCAGAGTACGTCAAGAGCGTCCTCGACGGCCTTCGCGACAAGACCCGCGACGCGTCCGTGATCATGTACCGCGGCCGACGCACGCCCACGGGACGCTGGTCCTACGCCGGCACGGAGCCCATCTTCCGTCGGTGCGTGTCCTGCGTTGGCAAGTCCGTGCACGACATGCGCACCGAGGTCGAGGCCGCCATCATGGGCGCGCTGGACATCGCCCGCGTCTACGCCCGCTAAGGCACATACAGCTGGCACCAGAAAGAATGGGTCTCGCAAAGCCTTCGGCTTTGCTCGAGCGAGCTACGCTCGCGAGACAGCCCCGCTGACCCTGGTCCAGTCACCTGTAAATTGCATTCCACTGGTCGGGTGGAACCTTTGGTCCCGCCCTCCCATCCCCGCCCAGGTGCTGCCAGGCACATAAACGAAAACGCACAGGGCGGATGTAACGAACGACATGCAGTGGCGATTCCCCTGGCACGCGCCCCTGCGCACGTACACTCGCACGCTGCGCGGAAAGCGCGACACCCTGTACGTCCCCAAGCTCCCTTACATGTTCGACATCGGACGCAACTCCTACGTCAACGACGAGGCCCGAGTGGACTGCTACCGCCCGCCGGTCCGCCGCGTGCGAATCGGCAAGTACAGCAGCATCGGACGATGCGTGTTCGTGGTCGACGGCGACCACGCGCTGCGGCACGCTTCGACCTTCCCCTTCCGCGAGTTCGGGCTGAGCCGTGGCGCCCCCGAGAACCGGCCCGAGCGGGCTCCTGAGGTTGCGAGGGTGGGGAACGACGTGTGGGTGGCCGACGGCGCGGTGCTCATGGGCGACGTCACCGTGCACGACGGCGCCGTGGTGGCGGGCAGCGCGGTGGTCACGCGGGACGTGCCGCCCTATGCGGTCGTGGCCGGCAACCCCGCGCGCATCGTCAAGTATCGCTTCGACGACGCCCTGGTGACCCGCTTCGTGGACGCCGAGTGGTGGGAGCTGCCGGACGACGTCGTGCACCGGCGGCTCGCCCCCCTGAACGCGGACCCGCAGCGCTTCATCGAGACGGCCGAGTACTACAAGGAGTTGCTCCTGGACGAGTAGCCGCGAACCCCAGCACGGCCCGCACCAGCGCCGCGTGCTCCCGCTCCGCACTGCAGGCGTCGAAGATGTAATACCAGGCCCGCTCGAAGTAGTGCCCCTGCGCCGGGTTGACGTGCCAGTCCAGCTCGCGCAGGAGCCCCTCGTAGAAGGCCCGCGGACGGGACGTCAGCCGGTCGCGGCGCATGCCCATGATGCCGCCCACGTACCACAGCAGCGGCTCACGAGCAACGGGCGAAGCCCGTTGCGAGGCCTCCCGAGCAACCGAAGGCATCGACCGCCCCAGTACGCGCTCGAACCACGCCCCGAACGTTTCTTCGGACGTCGCCACGCCTGCGACCGTGGGGCGAAATCCGGGCTCCACGCCCCAGGCCAGGTTGGTGCTGCAGCCGTAGCGGGCCGCCGACGCGGCGAGCAGGGCGATGTGTTCGTTCAGGGGCACGTCGTGCGGCGCGTGGTCGACGGGATTGCCCTGCAGGAACAGCGTCAGGTCGGCCAGACGATCGTAGTTGCGCACGATGTGCGTCAAGTAAGTGTGCGATTCCCGTCCCACGTTGTGCAACAGGATGGCGCCCGGAGGCGGGTCGTTACCCTTGTGATAGACCGTCGCGCTCACGCGCGGATGGTCCTTGATCTTGTCCAACCACTGTAAGTCTTCGTCATAGTGAGCCACCACGACTTCGATGCTGTGCTGAGATGCCATGTACTTGTTTGCCGATGAAATTGCGCCCGATGCAAAGGCGCACCCCCGAGGATCCAAGTCTCGCTCGGCCTCTCTGTCTACATTGTGTCACGGCCGCCCGACGCAAAAGGCGCACTCCCCCCTCCCCCCTTCACGATCGCCCGATGCAAAAAGGCGCACTCCCCCTAATCCTTCTCCTGTACGCAGCACCGCGGTCTACTAAGGCACGGGTGCGTGCCTGTCTTCTCCTACGCTCATCAAACGCGTGTGTCTGGACATCGCCCGCTGGGCCGTAGAGGACAGCCGCGCGGCCGCACCACGCGCGATGAGCAGCTCGGTCGCCAGGGAGTCGTTGGTCTCCATGGCGTCCGCTAACAAAATCTCAAGCTCGTTGACGCGGGACAACAAAAACCGCACCAACTGCATCGACGCCGTCGACGCGCGCTGGGCGGCCACGGCGGTCGGGGGCGCCGTCTTCCACTTGTTCGGCAACAGCACACCCCTGGAAGTGGCCGTGAACACGGTGGGCGAGGTCGGCGGCGCGGTCGTCAGCTCGGTCCACCGCGCCCCTGCTACCGCCTCTGCTACGCGCGCTGCTTCTGCTTCTTCTTCTTCTGCCATAGGGTGTTCTTCATCCCAGCAGCCGCCGCCGACCAGGTCCTCCGTGCAGTGCAAACTACTAGCCGAGTCGTGGGTCGCCTGATCCTGTAGGCGCGCTGGCGGCTGCTGCATGCTATACTATCTACGGTGCCCCGTTAAAGGAATTAGACAACAGATTATAGATTATACGACAGATTGCAGCGGCCCCAACGCGCGGCCTGTTTTATGGTCGCGTCAACCCTGGGCAGGGCGGGCACTCGATTGAGGCAGGCACTCACTCGGGTGCGGAAACTTCTGGATGCCAGGGGTCAGGTTCTCTAATCGGAATCGACCGCAGAGATATATTTGGCGTATCTCGCGACGATATGCATACTGCTACAGGCGCCACCGCCAATTTATGAGATACATAGGATGGCATGAGCGTCCCCCTCATCGACGCACGGGTGTGCGATACCCTCGTCTCGCAGGAAACCCTCCACTGGGCCAACGTGTTCGCCTCCTCGCAGTCCTACCCCGACGGCGTGGTGTTCCGCCATGTCCCCTCCCATCATCCCCTGGTGGCGTGGGCGGTGCAGTACGAGGTGTCCGCCGTGGCGGTAGTGCTGGCCAGCGTGTACATGCAGCGCATCGTGGCGCGCAACCTGTCCGCGGGGCGGATGCTCCTCACGCTCCGCCCGCAGGACCCCCTCCTGCAATTCTATGGCCCTGACGTCCGAGCAACTACGACCAACGACGACGGCTCGACTGGAGCCCCCTCGGTGACGACATCTCGCCAAGGCAAGGAAGACCTTTACCAGCGCATGCTGCGCGACTTTGACATCAGCCGCGACAACCGGCGCCGACTGCGCCGCCTGCTGGCGACCTGCCTGGTGATCGCCAACGACATGGTAGGGCGCACCAGCGACGTCCTGGGCCCGGCAGGTGGATTGCTGCGGGCCCTGCACATCCAAATCGCGTGCGAGGACGACCTTGACGTGACCCGGCTCCCCGCTCCCGAGGACATCAAGGCGTGGTGCATGTGCGTGCTGCGCCACCGGCTCGGGCCGTACTTCCTGACGGACGAGGAACACCGCGAGGCGGTCCGCGTGGAGACCACGAGGTGATTACTGTAAGAGAATGTCCCTCTGGAACATGGCGGTCATGTTTTTCATGAGCTCCCGGCCCTCCTCGGGGTCGGCCTCCTCAAAGGTCGCCGCCACCGTGTAGTAGAGCGCCAGCAGGCGGTAGGTCAGCAGGGCCGTGACCTTGAGCAGGATTTCGCGCGCGTTCTGCATGTCTTCGGCGTTCTTGGACATCGCTGTCTGCATGCGCTTCAGAAGCTCGGAATCATCGATGTCCCTGCTCTTGACGACGAACTCGATGGCCTCCGCGTTCGTTACCATGGAGGGCGACCAGTCCTCCACGCGCCGGAAGAATTCGTCCTTGCCAGACAGCACGTGACGGCGGATGCCTTCGTCCTGCAACTTGTCGATGACGCTGTCGATGTCTGCGTCCCGCATGAGTCCGTAGATGTTGCGCACGCTCTCGTTCGATTCTTCCTTGTCCATGCGCGCGAGCAGTCTGCCCGCCAAAGCCCGAACCGGCTCCAGGCTGCTTTCGGACATCTTTTGTATTACTTGCTGTATTTGTTCAGCGCCGCCTGCAGCTCGGAGGCGACGTCCGCCAGCGTGCTGCGGTGCGCGTCCAGCAGCTCCGCCATGTCCTCCACCTGGTCGCTGAGCGTGCGCAGCTCCTCCACCATGTCCGCGTGCTCCTCGGTCTCGCTCTCGATGGCCTGCGCCAGGTCGTCGTTCCTCTGCTTGAGGGATTCCAGCACGGTCTGCGCGAAGGAACACACGTCCGCGTCCGGGTCTATTATGTCTGCGTCGGCGTCGGTCTTCTTTCGGTCGCGAGGCTTGCGCAGGAACATGGACAGGAACATGGACGATGTTTTCCTGCCTGCGTGGCCGCAAGCTTTAAGTACTTCCCGGGAACCGATAGCTCGCCGGCGTGTCGGCGGCCCAGGCGAACCGCGTGCCCGGGAACGGCAGGCGCGCGCCCGTCCGCTTGCAGTGCGCCACGAGCACGCGCGGGTCCACGTAGTTGTGCAGCGTCGTCTGCGCCTCGGGCACGTGGTTGCAGAGGTCCGCCGCCTCCCTCAGCGCCTGCGCCACCGACGCGCCGCGGTCGAGCGCGCCCTGCACCGCGGCGCTGGCGGCGTGCGTCCGCAGCACCCGCGCCGTCAGGCCGGGCATCACCTGCCGCAGGGTGCGGTTCACCAGGCGCGGGCTCACGTGCGGGAACAGCAGCCGGCCGCCGCTGCCCTCCTCGTGACGCAGGAGGACGCGGCGCACCGGCGCCGGCAGCGCTGGCAGCCGACGGCGGTAGGGCACCATGTCCTTGCCGTTGAAGGCCAGGGTCACGGCGCCGCCCGCATCACTCGCCACGTGGCGGCGACGGAGGTCGGTCAGGCCCACCGCGCCGCGCCCTCCCCTCCTGCCGCCGTTGCCCACGCGCAGCACCAGGTGACGCAGCAGGTGCAGCGCCGCCCCCAGCTGCTGGTGCTGGGGGTACGCCAGCAGCCCGTCGATGACCCCGTCGAGCGCGGGCAGGGCTCGGTGCACGCGCCGGGCGAAATCAAACTTGCGACGTTCGCTCACGGCGCGCGGCGTCGCGTGCGGCGCCAGCCAGATGTACCGCAGCCGCCCCGTCGCGCTGCAGGTCCAGCGCGCCAGCCACGGGCTGTCCGAATGCAGGACCGCCTTCCACGGCAGCGACGCATCCACGGCGTGGGTGGCGGCGTTGACGGTCACGTCCTCCGGCCGCACCCTGCGCCGCACCCGGCCCCGCTGCGGGTGCTCCGGGTCCCGCCCCACGAACAGGCCGGGGCGCTCCACGGTGCACCGCAGGACGGGCTCGACGCGGCCCTTGGACGTCGTCGCGGGAGCGCAGCCCTGCTTGTAGGGGGCGCCCATGAGGGCGGTGTACGCCGCGCACACCTGCGCGGCGTCGCAGTCGAGTACGAGCGGAGCCGGCTGCTTCTTCTTGCCCGTGGAGGCGGTCGCTGCTCGGTAGTCCCTCCAAAAGTTGGCGCGAAACGTGACGTCCTGCGCGGCGTCCGGGTGACGGTGCAGGTGACACACGTACAGCACGAGCAGCTCCTCTTCCTCGGCGCCCAGCGGCACGAGCCTCCCCGCTTTGGTGTACGCGCGAATGGGCATCCGTTCGTACGCGGGCGGGAACCGCACAGACGACTGCATCTATCTCGCTGCTATACAGTATTATTATAGCTGGCACCAAACATTTTGGGACAGCCCCTCCAGAGCGGCATCGCGCTGCTGCTCTATACTTAAAGCTTCGCGACCAGACCAGGGTATGTCTGTCTGAGTACGCTTGCGTACGTGGCATCACATGCGGTGACTGTCCTCGTGACGTCATCGTGCTGGTTCACAACCAGGAAACCGCCTAAGTGCGGATACGTGTGCGCCATGTCCACTCATCTTCCAG
>JACCDY010160778.1_pt1 | contig 55785 bp, 58 predicted proteins | sample 7446391 | NCBI WGS metagenome assembly JACCDY01 (sample SAMN15323451, study PRJNA562643) | freshwater metagenome | isolation source: river surface water | place: USA:Blue River Watershed | collected 2017-08-18
GAGTGCCGGGATTATTTGACTTTGGTAGCGGCCTCGTCGATTATCCGACCGGGTGTTGCGTCTTCGGGAATGATGAAGGCTTATATTGAGCGTTATCATGCGCCGGATTCGTATGAGCCCGTGCATCAGCTGATGGGGGAGTTGATGAAGGAGACTTATGGGGTGATGGTGTATCAGGAGGATGTGATTAAGGTGGCGCATTATTTTGCGGGATTGAGTTTGGCGGAGGCGGATGTATTGCGGCGGGGGATGTCGGGCAAATCCCGTTCGCGTATGGAATTTGAGCGGATACGGGAGGCTTTTTTTGTGAATTGTGCGGCGAAGGGTTATGCGGAGGCGGTGGCACGGGAGGTGTGGCGTCAGATGGAGAGTTTTTCGGGCTATTCGTTTTCGAAGGCCCATTCGGCGTCGTTTGCGGTGGAGAGTTACCAAAGTTTGTATTTGAAGACCTATTATCCGTTGGAGTTTATGGTGGCGGTGATTAATAATTTTGGAGGATTTTATCGGACGGAGTTTTATGTGCATGAGGCAAGACGTTGTGGGGCACAGGTGGAGGCGCCGGAAATTAATGCGAGTGAGTATTTGACTTCGATTCGGGGATCTGTGATTTGGTTGGGCTGGGTGCATGTGAAGGGATTGGAGAAGCGGGTGATTCAGGATTTGTTGGAGGCACGTCGGCAGGGAGGTCCTTTTCGGTCTTGGGAGGATTTTGTGCATCGGGTTTCGTTGGGTTTGGAGCAGGCGATTTTATTGATTCGGGTGGGGGCATTTCGCTATTTGGGGGTCGAGAAGAAGCCTTTGCTTTGGGAGGCGCATGCGCGTTTTCAGGGGAAGGTGGCGCCGGTGGTGGCGATGGAAATGTTTGGGGATGAGGTGTCGGATTTTGGGGTATTACCAGATTTATTGCACGATCCGGCGGAGGACGCCTTTGATCAGTGGGAGATATTAGGTTTTCCTTTGTGCTCGCCGTATGATTTGGTGTCGGATTTACCTCAGACTTTGTTGAATGCGGATTTTGCGTATGATCGCGGGGATATATTGGGCTATTTGGTGACCTTAAAGCCGACGCGCACGAAGTCGGGCGACCGCATGTATTTCGGTTATTTTGTGGATGTGCGTGGGGAGTTTTTTGATACGGTGCACTTTCCGGCGGATTTGAAGAAGTATTCGTTTCGGGGAAATGGGGTGTATTGGATGCAAGGGGTGGTGATGGAGGAATTTGGGCATCGCAGTTTGCGGGTGCAGCAATTAAGGAAGCTCGGGTGGCGGGTGGATCCGAGGCGGGAGGATTAGATGAAGAGTGAAGAGTGAAGAGTTAAGAGTTAAGAGTGAAGAGTGAAGAGTGAAGAGTGAAGAGGGGAAAGTCACGAGTTGTTAGTCGTCAGTTGTCAGGGTTAGTCCGAAGGAAAATAGTCCGGAGTCCGAAGGGTGGTTAGTCACTAGTTCGATGGGAAATAGTACTAGCCCTAAGGTAAGACTTAAACAATTACACCTCCGGACTTTATACCTCTTCACTCTTAGTTCTTCACTCTTCACTCTTATCTCCCTATGGAGCTATCCGATACCGCTCCCAGCTCTGACCCGTTTTCTCATACACAATCCGATCATGTAATCGAGAAGGCCGACCTTGCCAAAATTCGAAATAATCCGGAATTAATTCATACCCCCCCCAATGCGCAGGCTTGGGGATTTCTTTACCCTCGTATGCTTTGGCTAATTCCGAATAGCGTTGCTCCAAATATTCGCGTGATTCAACCCGAGAACTTTGATCGGAAACCCATGCGCCCAATTGCGATTCGCGCGGACGCTGGTGGAAATATTCCGTAGAAAGGACCTCCGACATTTTATGTACTCGGCCTTCGATGCGTACCTGACGCTCTAATTCGCCCCAAAAGAAAGTAAGTGACGCCTGCGCATGATGCGCTAATTCCGTCCCTTTGCGGGAATGGTAATTGGTGAAAAAGGATAAAGCCTCATCCACATGTTTTAATAAGACGATACGTCCTGCTGGTTTATTGTCGTGGCCCACAGTACTTAAAAACATCGCATTCGGTTCAGGAACTTTGGCATTGGATGCCTCTTGAAACCAAATCTTAAATTGTTCAATGGGGTCATGATGTACCGTTGTTTCCAAAAGTTCACCTTTTTGATAATTCTCACGAAGGGCGGCTAAATTCATAATTCAGAATTTTTATTTCTTATCTTTGAGCGGGCTTTCTGCTCGTTCAAATTTAGTCAATTTCTATGAAAAAATTATTCCTTTTTGATGCCATGGCGCTGATTTATCGGGCCCATTTTGCGTTCGCTAAAACACCCCGGATTTCATCAAAAGGCTTAAATACGAGTGCCGTTTTTGGTTTTACAAATACCATTTTGGAAGTCATTCAAAAGGAAAAGCCTGATTACTTGGGAGTTGCATTTGATACCTCGGCACCTACATTCCGTCACGTCGAATATACGCCCTACAAAGCTCAGCGGCAGGAACAACCGGAAGATATCACGGTTGCCATTCCCTATGTGAAGAAATTAGTGGAGGCGATGGATATTCCTATTTTGATTTTGGATGGCTACGAAGCCGATGACATCATTGGGACAATTGCCAAAAAAGCCGTGCGTGCCAATCCGGATATTGAGGTGTATATGATGACGCCCGACAAGGATTATGGACAATTAGTAGAGGAGCGAATCAAAATGTACAAACCTGCATTTATGGGCAAGGGCGTAGAGATTTTAGGTCCCAAAGAGGTTTGTGCTAAATGGAACATCCAACATGTAGACCAGGTCATTGATATGTTGGGGCTCATGGGGGATGCCGTAGACAATATTCCAGGCGTTCCCGGAGTTGGAGAAAAAACAGCCCAAAAATTGATTGAAGAATTTGGTTCCATGGAGAACCTTTTCAAGAATACGGATAAATTGAAGGGTAAGCTGCGCGAAAACTTGGAAAATTTCCAAGAGCAAGGCATGCTTTCGCGTCATTTGGCAACCATCTTGTGTGAAGTGCCCATTGAATACGAAGAAGATAAATTAGTTATTACGGCACCCAAGAAGGATTTGTTGGAACCATTATTGGACGAATTAGAATTCAGAACCTTACGTCGGAGAATCTTGGGTGAAGACCCTGAGCCTGCTGCTCCGAAAGCCAAAGCAAGCCCTAAAGTGGCAGCAAATCAAATGGATATATTTGGTTCGCCGGTAGCTGCTCCGGCTGATTTCATGATGGCTGAGGAGGAAGAAGAAAAGGTGTCGCATTTTAGTAATTTGGCAAATACAGCCCACCAATACCATTTGGTGCAAGGGGAAACAGCAATCAAATCTTTGATTGGATTTTTGGCTAGGCAAAATGCCTTCTGTTTTGATACGGAAACCACAAGTCTAACGGCGGTAGAGGCAGAGCTCGTTGGGATGTCATTTGCCTACCGGAAAGGAGAGGCCTTTTATGTACCATTCCCTGAAAATCAGTTGGAGGCGCAAACACAAGTGGATTTATTCAAGGATTTGTTTGCGAATGAGGCCATTCAAAAAGTTGCACAAAATATCAAATACGATATGAGTGTGTTGGCCAATTATGGTGTAGAAATCAAAGGTGCTACCTACGATACGATGCTGGCACATTACCTCATCGAACCGGAAAAGCGCCACAAAATGGACGCTTTGTCCATGGCCTATTTGAGCTATGAACCTTTATCGATTGAGACCTTGATTGGTAAAAAAGGGGCCAAACAAGGTAATATGCGTGATGTGGCATTGGAGGATATCAAAGAATATGCGGCGGAAGATGCAGATATTACCTTACAATTAAAGCCTTTCTTGGATGAGCAATTAAGCAGGAATCCCAAAGCGATTGAATTATTGAACGAGGTCGAATTGCCTTTGGCACGCGTCTTATCGAAGATTGAATGTGAGGGGGTTAATTTAGATGTGGCCTTTTTACAAGAGATGTCGAAGACTTTGGAAACGGATTCGCGCGAGGTCCAACAAAAGATTTTTGAGGTTGCTGGGCAAGAATTTAATGTCGCATCTCCCAAGCAATTGGGTGAGATTTTGTTTGAGAAATTGAAATTAGATCCCAAAGCAAAGAAAACGAAAACGGGCCAATACCAGACAGGGGAGGAGATTTTATCCAAATTGGAAGCCGAGCATGAAATTGCGCGTTTGATTTTGGACTTTAGAGAATTACAGAAATTGAAGTCGACCTATGTCGATGCCTTACCTCAATTGATTTCGCCGAAAACAGGTCGTATCCATACATCCTTCATGCAGGCGGTAACGGCAACGGGACGTTTGTCCTCGAAGGATCCCAACTTGCAAAATATCCCAATTCGTACACCACGTGGTCGGGAGATACGTAAGGCGTTCATTCCTCGCAATGCTGATTTTCAGATTTTATCGGCTGATTATTCGCAAATCGAGTTACGGATTATGGCAGCTTTTGCCAAGGATGAGGCCATGTTGAATGCCTTTAACCAGGGAATTGACGTGCACAAAGCAACGGCAGCCAAAGTATTTAAAGTAAGCCTTGATGAAGTGACATCTGAATTACGCCGGAGAGCTAAAGCGGTCAATTTTGGTATTATTTATGGGCAATCTGCTTTTGGTTTAGCGGGATCTTTAGGGATTTCTCGGACTGAAGCGAAGGAAATTATTGACCAATATTTTGTGGAGTTTCCGGGTGTCAAAGCCTTTATGGACACGACAATTACGCAAGCTCGTGAGTTGGGTTATGTGGAAACAGTCTTAGGTCGCCGGCGGTATTTGCGTGATATTTTGTCCTCCAATATGAATGAGCGGAGTTTTGCAGAACGAAATGCGATCAATGCACCGATCCAAGGTTCTGCGGCTGATATGATTAAAGTAGCCATGATTCAGATTCAGGCGTTTATTGAACGGGAAAACTTGAAATCTCGCATGATATTGACCGTGCATGATGAATTGGTTTTTGATGCGCATGTTTCAGAAATTGATTACCTTCGTACGCACATTGATGAAATTATGTGTCAGGCCTTGGATTTAGGCGTGAAGATTGAGACGGGTATTGGTGTTGGTATGAACTGGTTGGAAGCCCATTAATGGATTTGTTTTGAAGATATCGGTTGCACTTTGTACCTTGAATGGAGAGAAATTTCTCCGGACGCAGTTGAGTAGTTTGGTTGATCAGACCTTACCGCCCGATGAGGTAATTGTGTGTGATGAGGGTTCTTCAGACCGTACCATGTTGATTCTAGAGCAATTCAAGGATCGCTTGCCTTTGCAGATTCATCAAAATCCGACTCGATTAGGAACCTATCAAAATTTCCAAAAAGCACTTACACTTTGTACAGGAGACTATATTTTCCCAGCAGATCAAGATGATTTTTGGGATCCCCAAAAAATCGAACGTATTTCAACTTATTTTAATCACCATGAGGATGCTGAAGTCGTTTTTACAGATGCTGTTTTGGTGGATGAATTTGGCCAAATTTCAGGAAAGCGTTTGTGGTCGACTTTTCGTTTTCGGGAGGAGCAACAACGGGATTGGAAAATGGGTAAATCAGTGGATATTTTATTGGATGGTAACCGTGTAACGGGCTGTACCATGGGTGTCCGTAAGCGTTTTTTAGATCGAGTTACCCCTTTCCCGACCAATCTCCCTAGTTATTTCTTACATGATGCTTGGATTGGTTTGGCGGCAGCTTTGGAAAATAAGATTGATTTTATTCCAGCTACTTATGTCCAATACCGTTTGCATTCTGAGCAACAAGTAGGTGTTAAAGGAAACCAAGGAACTCCACCATCCTTGTGGGAGCGTATTCAGCGTCCGCATGAAGATAAAGTAGGACCCTACCGAAAAAAGTTGGAGTTTTTAGTGGAGCTTCGTAAGGCTGTTTCGGCAAAATTTCCGAATCAACGATTTGAGCCTTTGGACACGCGCATTGATTATTGGGATCGTCGGGCTAATTTACCGGAAGCTCGTTGGAAGCGTTTGAAAAAGACTATTCAGAATTTGATTTTAGGGAATTATCACCGCTACAAGGATATAGATGCCCCAGCTGAGACCCCTTATTTGATGTTCTTGGGTGATTTGATCGAGTAAAACATTTGCTCACATTTTTCGTTTAATCGGAAACGAAATATTATGAAATCATTTTATTATTTCTTGTTTGTCTGGGCATTTGCCTTTCAGGCATGTAGTCAAGCACCTAAATCAACTATAGCTATGGATCAATTACCTACTTCGGAAGCAGAATGGAAGGCTAAATTAACTGAGGAAGAATTTTATATTTTACGTCAAAAAGGAACGGAGCGTCCCTATACAGGTAAGTTTTTGATGCATGTTGAAAGGGGTTACTATACTTGTAAAGGATGTGGAACCCGTTTGTTTAAATCGGATGCCAAATTTGATTCACATTGCGGTTGGCCTTCATTCGATAAGGAAATCAAAGCGGGTGTCATTAAAGAAACCCCCGATTTGACATTAGGGATGCGCCGGATTGAAATCACTTGTGCTAAATGCGGGGGACATTTAGGGCATGTATTTGATGACGGACCTACGGAAACAGGCTTACGCTATTGCGTGAATTCGGTATCTTTAGGTTTTGAAAAAGATAAATAATTGGGAGTAGAAGCGAGGTGTCGCGTCTCAATAAATTGGGTAGTAAATTATGTCTCACACGCTGATTACGTATTTTAAGCAAATTTCTCAATTATCAGAATCATCTGAAGAGGCTTTACATGCACTCATTTACACACAATCCATTCCTAAAAATCAGGATTTACAGCATATAGGTCAAACCTGTAAAACGCTTTATTTCTTGAAAACGGGTATAGCTCGGATCTACTATTTCCATGATGGTAATGATGTTACAGAAGGATTTTATGAGCCATTTTGCTTAATTGCACGTGCTGAGAGCCTTTTTGCTGGAGCTCCGAGTAAAAAAGCTATTCAAGTTTTAGAGGATGCTGAAGTGTGGTCAATTTCGACACAAGAACTCATTGCGCTTTACGATGATCATCGAGATATAGAACGTTTGTTTACGCGTTTGTTTGAGCGTGCTTATGTTCAAACCATTCAGCGCATAGAGAATTTACAATTTCATACGGCAGAGGAACGCTATCGCCTGTTAGCACATGAACAACCTGAGGTATTGCGTCGTGTTCCTTTGAAATATATTGCCTCTTTTCTTGGCATTACACAGGTGAGTTTAAGCCGAATTCGGGCCAAGAAGAACTAATTTAACATTTGATAACTAGTTAAGGGTAAGGAATATTCAAATTGCATGAGTATTTACCTTTCCATGAAAAATCTACTCGGCTTACGTCAAAATTGGCAACAATTCAGTTTGTTGGTTCTTATTAATTCGCTCGTTGGTGGGATGATTGGTTTAGAACGGTCCATTTTTCCTCGATTAGCGGATGAGGTTTTTGCCATCCAATCGGAGCAAGCTATATTTTCTTTTATCATCGTTTTTGGGGTCACCAAAGCCTTATTTAATTATTTAGCTGGACATTTTGCTAATCAATTAGGTCGTAAAAATGTATTGATATTGGGTTGGTTTTTCGCCATTCCGATTCCTTTTATTTTTATATGGGCTCCCTCATGGGGCTGGATAGTCGCAGCCAATGTATTGTTGGGAATCAATCAAGGATTGGCTTGGTCGAGCACAGTAACCATGAAAATTGATTTAGTAGGGAATCAAAATAGAGGGCTGGCGATGGGCATTAATGAATTTGCGGGTTATGTTTCTGTTGGGCTTGTGGCATTTCTAACGGGCTGGTTGGCCGATCAATATGGTATCCGACCTTATCCATTTTACTTAGGAATTGGATTTGTTTTAATCGGTTTGTTTTTGACGTTGTTTTTTGTTCGTGATACGGCTGCGCATGTCCAACAAGCATCCGAAGCGAGTAGTTTACCTCGATTGAAATCTGTTTTATGGGATACGACTTGGCGACACCCCAATTTGGGATCCGTGACTCAGGCGGGATTAATGAATAATTTGAATGATGGTATGGTTTGGGGCTTATTTCCGATGTTACTACATTCTAAGGGCTTTTCTTTGGTGGACATTGGTTTGATAACGGCTTTGTATCCGATGGTTTGGGGAGTGGCTCAATTGTTTACGGGACGTTTGGCTGATTTGATTTGTTCTAAGGTCATGTTGCAATGGGGGTTATTTGCGCAGGGCATCACTTTGATAGGTTTTGTGTTTGCATCTAGTTTTATACATTATGTGATTTTATCGATCTTTTTGGGGTTAGGTACTGCCCTTGTTTATCCCACTTTTTTAACCGCTATTTCGAGCAATACCCATCCCTTAGATCGGGCAAAGAGTTTGGGGGTTTTTCGTTTCTGGCGAGATTTAGGCTATGCGATTGGTGCATTGATGACTGGTGTATTGGTGAACTATTTTGACTATGATATGGGAATTTGGGTGATTGCCCTGTTGACCGTAGCATCAGCGCTCATCATATGGCGACGCATGAGTTGTCGGTAAATTATTTTTTAGCTGCCAAAAAAAAGACGCGATACATCGCGTCTTTACCTTAAATGATTCGGGAAGTTACAAGAGTATTTTCGCCCAATTTCGGGTCATTTCCTTCGGTTCGCCCATTCCAATTTGTTTATCAGCTAATTTCCCGTCTTTGTAAAACTCTAAATAGGGTATGGATTCAATTTGCTTTGCTTTGGCTAGACCTGGATTAGCATCTACATCAATTTTGATTAATTCGACTTGACCGTTTTGGGCTTTTATCCAGGCTTCTAATACAGGACTTAATTGTTTGCAGGGGCCACACCAAGTGGCGTTGTAGTCAACGATGACTAGCTTTTTGCCTTTGATTTGTTGGTCGAAATCCGCCAAGCTCATTCCTTCAGATACAGCCAGGCCGGCGGTGTTGGTGGTAAGAGGTAAATTCGCCGATTGCCATGCCAGCATGCCACCGGCTAAATTAATGACCGATTTGAATCCCAATTGGCGTAGTTGATTAGCCGCTTCCGCTGAGCGTCCACCGGATAGGCAGTATACGTATACAGGTTTGGATTTGTCTAATTTGTTGCTTACCTCTTGAAACAAATTGCTCGAAATATCTGCTAATACAGCGCCTTCTATGTGACCTTGGTTGTATTCATCAACGGTACGAACATCGAGAATTTGACCTGCTTCGGCTGATTTAATTTCGCTTTGAAATTCGGTTGCACTAAGGTCTTTGCTTCCTTCTTTTGTAGAACAGGCTAGCAGGGATAGCGAGAGGACTAGGGAAAGGAGTGTTTTTTTCATGACAAATTTTATTGAAAATTACGAGTTAAGAACTACGAGTTAAGAGTTAAGAACTAAGAGTTAAGAACTAAGAGTTAAGAACTAAGAGTTAAGAACTATGAGTTAAGAACTATGAGTTAAGAACTAAGAGTTAAGAACTAAGAGTTAAGAACTAAGAGTTAAGAACTAAGAGCTAAAAAGTGCGAGTTAAGGATAAATATTTAAAATATCGCTAACCTCTCAGTTCTTAACTCTTCACTTAGCATACTGTTTAATTATCCCTTCTAGCGTACTGGCAGGAATCACCCCAGATTGTCGCCAAACGGATTTTCCTTCCTTGAAGAGAATTAATGTAGGAACTGAACGTATTTGGAATTTTTCGGCCAATGATCGGTTCTTATCTACATCGATTTTAATGATTTTAGCACTGGTCCCAACTTTGCTTTTGACCTGTTCGAGGATAGGTTTTAGCTGTTTGCATGGGCCACACCACTCCGCGGAGAAGTCGACCAAGACCGGCTCGGGTGATTTTAAAAGTTCTGCGAATTTGCTCATGATTAAAGTCGCTAGTCACTAGTCGCTAGTCACTGGCATTTAAATGTATAAGTATAATTAAGTCCGGAGGGAAATAGTCCGAAATCCGGAGGGGTTTTTAGTGGTCAGTAGTCAGTGGTTAGTCCGTAGGGAAATAGACCAGAAGATGCTAATCCGAAGCTAAGGCTTAATCAATTGCACCTCCGGACACCGGACTTTTAGACTTCTTACCTCTTCACTCTTACTTCTTCACTCTTCACCCTTACTTCACCAAGTTGTTCCAAGGTCCACCATTATACACCTGCGTGAAACCTGCAGCGAGTAGTTGTCGGCGCGCCATACCACTTCTACTTCCTGATCGGCAGCAAGTTATAATAACCTCATCTTTCTTTAATTTGTTCATTTGGCTACCTAATGTTTGTAATGGTAGATTAATTGCTCCTTTTACATGGCCATCCTTGAATTCGGCCGGTGTGCGAACATCTACGATTTTAGCGCCTTCCGCAATTAGACTTTGAATATCAATTGCAGGGCCTAAACCCAACAGTTTTTTAATAAATTGTATCATAATTATTGATTTTATTTTTGACAAAGATAGATACTCACTAATGCGTTTTTCGTGATATTTGTCTCTCATTGAACTTAGGCATATGAAACAAAATGAATTAATCTTACGAGAAAAGTTGGCTATCCAACGAACAATCATGGCGAATCAAACGACATTTTTGGCTTTCGTTCGTACGGGACTCTATTTTTTTGTAGCTGGACTCAGCATTCACAATCTACTTGGGTTGCCTGAGCAATTTTGGGCTGCAAGGATATTTTATATGGGCGCTTGTATTTTACTGGTATTGGGTACAGTGAATTTTTTCATCCAAAATAAAAAAATCCGGGAAAGTAAAAAGCATATTGGCAATGTGGCATGGAAACATGATCATTAAGTAGTCCCTGTGAATTGCACGACTGATGCTATTCCTTGATGCAAGGGCCCTTCATCTAAAACTCGGTCTTTTTCTTCATTTACTTCTGTCGTTAAAGCTTTGAAATCTTCTGCTAATTCTTGTGAGCTGAATAGCCACTCCACTTGTTTAGGACCACCGGATGATTTCCCCAACTGGCCTTTGTTGAATCCTTCAAGAATTATTCGACCTCCGGGTTTGAGCCATGTTACACAACGTTGATGAAATGTTTTTCTCAAGTCAGGAGGCAGATGGAAAAAACTTAAAGCTATCACATCAAATGATTCCAACGGGTAGTTGATTTTGAAGGCATCCATGCATTTGAAATGGATGTTCACTTGATTTTCTCTTGCTAACTTAATTGCTTTAGCATATCCTTGCTCGCTTAGGTCAAAACCATGGGCCTCCCAACCCAATTTGGCAGCATAAACGATATCTCGTCCTTCACCTGCGGCAGGAATAAGAATTCGTCCAGGTTTTAAAGCCTGTAATTGTTCGGAGAGGAAATCATTTGGATTGATTCCATATTGATACATTGAATTTTGGTATCGTTCGTCCCAAGTTGCTTTCATGCTGAAAAATAGGTAGTTTGGTGGAAAATTATTAGCTATGAAAAAATCTTTCTTTACGTTATTGATTGGTATGTTGTTTGGCTTTGCTGTACATGCGCAAAACCCGGTTCATAAGGTAGTTGTTCAATTAAACACTTCAGATACCTTGGTTTGGCATGGCGCGTTAAAAAACATCTCCAATCTACAAACAGCTTTAGGTGCGACAACGCAAATTGAATTGGTTGCACATGGTGCAGGAATATCCATTTTAGTTGATAATAAGACTACTCAAAAAGCAAAAATTACAGAATTGGCAGCTTCAGGCGTTCTTTTCAAAGCTTGTGAAAATACCATTCGCGAGCGTAAAATTGATCGTGCAACGCTTCTTCCACAAGCAGGAACAGTTCCATCTGGCGTAGCTGAGGTTGTACTCAAACAAGAGGCCGGTTGGGCTTACCTAAAATATTAAATGAAGGCCGCTACATTAAGCGGCCTTTTTAATTACATCTTTCCGGGTAATATTTGATTCCAATATAAATAGGGTAGGAGGTATTTCTTCATTTGATACATTGACCAACGTTCTTTGGATTGATCAAAAGGGAAAGTTTCCGTTGGGGTATTGTTGTAATCAAATTCCGCTAAAACCAATTTATTATACCCTGTGATGATAGGGCAGGAAGAATAGCCATTATAAAAGGCATTCATTTCTTTTCCTTTCATTACTGCTAGTAAATTATTTACTAATACTGGAGCTTGCTTGCGTATAGCAGCCCCGGTGCGGGAAACTGGTAAATTTGCTGCATCACCACAAGCAAATATGTTTTTGTATGTATTATGTTGCAGCGTGTGTTTTTCTACATCGATCCAACCGGCAGCATTTGCGAGTGGGCTTGATTTAATGAAATCAGGGGCAGATTGTGGGGGAGTTACATGAATCATGTCAAATGCCACTTCGTACACCTGGTCTTTGTTGGATTCTCCTATTCCCACAAATTTGGCGATTTTGGCCGCTCCATCTATTTCAGTAAGTTTAACAAAAAATTGCGTGTTGATGCCATAGTTTGCAATAACCTTTTTTAATGTATTTTCATATTTTTCAACACCAAAAACCCGCGTTCCTCCGCTCCAAAATTCTACCTGGGAACTGATGTTATTTTTGCGAAAATAATCAGCAGCAAAATACATGATTTTTTGAGGGGCTCCACCACATTTAATCGGGGTATGTGGGTTCGTGAAAATGGCTTTTCCCCCTTTCGTTTGTTGGATGCATTCCCAGGTATAAGGTGCTGATTCAAAACTGTAATTGGAGCAAACCCCATTTTTCCCAAGGTTTTCTTTTAATCCTTTGATTTCACCCCAATTTACTTGTATGCCGGGAACAGTTATGAGATAATCATATTGCATATCCGTTCCATCTGCTAAGGTTACTTTATTTTCTTCAGGTTTAAATCCACTCACCATTTGTTGGATCCAAGTCGTCCCGGCTGGAATGACTGATGCTTCATCCCGTTCGGTATCTTGGATGTTGAATTCCCCTCCACCAACTAATGTCCAGGCGGGTTGGTAATAATGTTTTTGGGCTCCATCGATGATGGCGATGTCCAATGTGGCATCCTTACGTAACAATAGGGAAGCAATGGAGATACCTGCATTACCTCCGCCGACGATTATGATTTGATGGTGTGTTTTCATGATTAACATGTTTAATGATAAATCGAAAATTCAGAAAATATTCTTGTACAATTCGTGATAATAGTCACGTGTATGCTTCGTGCGATATGTCACGCATATTTGAAACCATCATATTTACATTTGATAAATTTAAACACTGAAATATCATGAAAAATTTAATCATTTTGTTTGCTGGAGTATTGCTGTTTAGTAGTTGTGAAAAAGGAGGCCTTTTAGAGGAAGACCAAGGCAATTTGTCTCAAAGTTTGTCCGCCATTGAAGCTACGGTCTCTAGTTTGCCTGTAGAACCATTAGACTCGGCTGAAAAGCAACGAATTATATTTATTCGTGAGGAGGAAAAGTTAGCCTACGATGTCTATCAAGCAATGTTTGATAAATATGGGGTTAAGATTTTTCAAAACATCCCCAATAGCGAATTGAGCCACATGGAGGCGATGTTAACGATTATAAATAAATACCAATTAGTCGATCCTATGGATAAAAATCCTCGTGGCGTTTTTGCTAATGCAGACCTTCAGTCACTTTACAATGAACTAGTAAGCCAAGGGAATGGGAGTGTAGTAGCGGCTTTTCAAGTGGGGGCAAAAATCGAGGAATTGGATATTTTTGATTTGAATAAATCCATCGAGGTTACTAATAATCTAGATGTCAAAATAATGTATGATTTTTTAAACAAAGGTAGCCGCAATCATTTACGTTCTTTTTTTAAGAATCTGACAAATGCGGGAGGTACTTATACCCCTGTTTTTATTACCAAATCCGAATTTGTTGCAATCGTGACTACGCCTACTGAAAAAATGTAATCTTTTATCGTAATAGTGACAAAAGTCACAGCTATTAAGCTGATTTATCAAGTCTTTTGTACGTTAATAGCTATAAATCTAGTGCCTCTATGTCTAATACAAGTTCAAATTCAACTCAGCCAGGCTTATTGCAAGTGTTTCTTTATACCTTATTAATTGCTCTATTTGCATTATTTGGTTATTTAGGTTTTTCTCATGTTGGCTCAACCCAAGGCGTACCTGATTCTACGCAAGTTTATGTGGCTCCAGATTCTAACTTCACTCATCTTTGGACGGCACCATCGGATTGGCGAATGATGTATTTAAAACCAGAGGAGAAAGCCCTAGTGGAATATGGTAAAGAGTTAATTGCGCATACATCCGAGTATTTGGGGCCTAAAGGATCCGTGAAAGCTATTTCCAATGGCATGAATTGTCAAAATTGCCACTTAAATGCTGGGACTCAACCATGGGGGAATAATTATTTCGCGGTACAGTCAACTTACCCTAAATTCAGAGCACGTTCCGGTGCGATTGAAGATCAAGTGAAGCGCGTGAATGATTGTTTTGAACGAAGTTTAAATGGGCAAGCATTGCCAGCTGAAAGCAAAGAAATGCGGGCTATTTTGGCCTACATTAAATGGTTAGGTTCTGATGTGGAAAAAGGAAAGACACCCAAGGGGGCTGGAATTTTTAAATTGAAAGGTTTGAAACGTGCCATTGATCCCACTAAAGGTGCGGAAGTTTACGCAGCAAAATGCCAATCGTGTCATCAAGCGGATGGGGCAGGGGTATTAGCGGAAAATGGCAAGTCCTATACCTATCCTCCGCTTTGGGGGCCTCATAGTTATAATCAGGGGGCAGGGCTTTACCGGATGTCCAATTTTGCTGGGTATGTTAAATACAATATGCCTTTAGGTGCAAACTACGAGAAATCACAACTGACAGATGAGGAAGCTTGGGATATAGCGGCTTATGTTAACTCCATGCCACGTCCTGCTAAAGATTTAAGTAAGGATTGGCCAGATATAGCGGGCAAGCCGTTTGATCATCCTTTTGGCCCTTATGCTGATCCTTTTACGGAGGAACAACATAAATATGGCCCATATAAGCCCATTAAAGAATGGATTGCGAAACACAAGAAGTCTAAAAAATAAACCGAATGAACTCGAGAAGAAAATTTTTACAAGGCGGAATACTGACGAGTGTGGCAGCGTTAACGCCGGTGGGCTTAAAGGCAAAAACTGTATCAAAAAATACGGTAGCGGCTAACTCAATACCAGGCTCTGGTCAAATCACGATTTTACAAACCACGGATGTACATTGTCAATTGCATGCGCACGATGAATTGTTTTGGGAAAATAATGAATTGACCTTTCGCAAGGCTGGAGGATATCCTCATATGGCCACAGCTTTACAGAAATTAAAGGAGAAAAATCCTCAGAATACCATCACGCTCGACACGGGAGATATGTTCCAAGGAAGTATGCTTTCTGTTAAAACAACGGGGCAGGCATTCGTTCCATTGTTAAATGCGATGGATTATGATCTATACCTACCGGGAAATTGGGAGGTAGTTTACTATAAAAAGAATATGCAGAAATTATTGGGTGGTTTATTGGCTCCCAAGATTTGCGCGAATATGTACCACGATTTAGGCGATGGGAAAAAAGGGGAACTCATCTTTCAACCCTACCAAATTATGCATCGAATGGGGATTAAAATAGGTTTCTTGGGGTATACAGATCCATTAGTTCCTTTGCGTCAATCTCCATTGTATTCGAAAGGAATTGTCTATACCAAACCCGAAGATAATCTGAAGGAATACGTGACGCTTTTGCGCGAGCAAGAGCAATGTGATTTTGTAATTATCTTATCTCACTTAGGTTTATCTCAGCAAATTGCTTTGGGCAATAATCCTGATTGCCAGGGAGTAGACTATATTTTTGGAGCAGATACCCATGAACGAGTTCGTAAGCCGATTCAAGCCGAATACACAAAGATTGTGGAGCCCGGTGCGTTTGGTTCGTTTATTGGCAAATTGGATATTCAAGTTAAGGATGGTAAAGTCCTGGGGTCTACTTATGAATTAATTGAAGTAGATCCCATTAAATACCCGGCTGATCCCGGGATAAAATCCTTAGTTCAAGACTTAGAAAAACCATACAAGGAAGAAATTAATAAAGTATTGGGCTATTGCACGGTGCCTCTTTACCGCAACTTTGTTGTAGAGAATACCATCGACACGATGATTGTAGATGCCTTAAAATGGAAAGTCAATGCAGATGTTGTTCTATCCAATGGATTCCGTTTTTGTCCTCCACGCGTCCCAGCGAAAGATGGCAAAGTAGCCATTACGGAGGGGTATTTATATGATATGTTGCCGGTGGATAGTACCATCCGTACGGCGAAAGCTTCGGGCCAACAGATTTTAGATTGGTTGGAAAAAGAAATGCAGAACGTATTTGCGCAAGATGCTTCCAAGCGCTTTGGCGGTTGGTTAATCCGCTTCAAAGGTATGCAAGTTGAATTCAAAGCCTTTGAACGGGTAGGACACCGCGTGCAAAAAGTAACGATTGCAGGCGAAGAATTAGATAAAAATAAACTTTATACTTTGTGTGCATGTGAGCGTGATGGTGATCCAGAAGATATGTTGTGCCGCATGAAAGGGGTAAAAGAGGCGACTAATACAGCCTATACTTTACATTCGATGATGAAGGAGTATTTAGCTAAATTTTCTCCGGTGACACCTATTTTACGCCACGATGCGAAGATATTAGACGGGCCTCAAGATTTATTAAGTCAGGTGACTGGTGTTGATTATACGTTTAGGTAGACATTTAAAACAAAAAGTTTAGAACTAAGAGTTTAGAGTTATACGTTTTTAAGAGCCAGCTGAAATATTGTTCAGCTGGCTCTTAACATCAAGCCAAAAAAAGCTAGCCCAGATTTACTGTGACTAGCTTTTATGATGAAATCCTTAACTCTTAGTTCTTAACTCTTAACTCTTAGTTCTTAACTCTAATGTGGCAACTGGTCTCTGAATTTACCATAAACCCAAGTGCCAGCTGTTGCACTTAGAATAACCACCAAGATGACGATGGCACCAGAACCTACTTGTGCAAAAAGAGGACCAGGGCAAGCTCCCGTTAAGGCCCATCCTAGACCAAAAGTCAAGCCTCCTATGATTTGCCCCTTATTAAACTTCTTGTCCGAAAAAGTAATTTCTTCTCCATGTATCGTTTTAATCTTCAACTTTTTGATTACATATACCGAGATGGCACCTACTACTACCGCGGTACCGATCACACCGTACATGTGAAAACTTTGAAGTCGGAACATTTCTTGAATTCTGAACCAAGAGATGATTTCTGCTTTAATAAAAACGATGCCAAAAATAATTCCTACTAGACTATATTTTAAGTTATAGTACCATGGGTGCTTTAATTCGGATTCATTTACACACATGGTGTCTAGTGAACGTACTTCGAAATCAGCTGGATTTGCGTGATGTTTTGTGTTGTTTTCCATGGGTATTATAAGTGTAAAATGAAGGGTAAAATGAAATTAGCCATGATAAAACCACCAATCATAAAGCAGATGGTAGCCACCAGGGATGGCCATTGTAAGTCAGATAGTCCCATAATAGCATGTCCAGAAGTACAACCGCCCGCGTAACGCGCGCCGAATCCAACTAAAAATCCGCCACCTACCATCATGACTAGGCCACGAATAGTAAATAAGGATTCAAAAGAAAATAATTGAGCTGGTACCATGCCTGCGAAGTCAGTTATGCCATAACCAGCTAATTCTTTCGCTAAATCTGGATGAACGATAATAGGATCACCGGATCCCAAATAAAGTGTTGAAATTATACCACCTACTAAGATTCCTCCAACGAAGAAGAAATTCCAGGTTTCTTTTTTCCAGTCATACTTGAAGAAAGGGATGTTACTCGGTAAGCAAACAGCACAGGCATGACGTAAATTAGCCGAGATGCCAAAATGTTTATTCCCTAAAATTAATAATGTCGGGACGATTAGTCCGATGATTATTCCTGCCGTATACCAAGGCCAGGGTTGGGTAATTGTTTCCATCATAGTAAGTTAAATTAGTTGCTAGTTTAAAGTCACCAATCTTTTGTTAAATTTAATCTAAAATTTATAAATCTTTTGGTTCATCTCTAAATGTACGCCATTGTGAGATTGTACCAATCAAAAAATAACTCAAAACAGCAAAGTATATAATGCTATTGAGTGGTTTACTTGTGATCGGGCAAGAGCCTGTCGTACAACCTATATCTCTCCAATAGAAATATCCGGCGATTCCGCCGAATATTCCACCTAAAAGTTGCCAAACATTATTTTGAATGAATTTCTTCATATTCAATGTCATCTGAATGAGTGTTTTTAGTGCGAGAGGTAGGTACACCACAACCTTGTGCGCCACAGCCTAGATTGAATAAGGCCATGCCTAGAAGGACGGTGCCCATGATGCCAATAAGTACATCTGATGTACGAATAGCTTCAACAAGCGCATATCCACCTATAAATAGGCGGATAATGCGCATGAAACCCCAATTTTGTGTTAGGCTAGTTAACATGTTAGTTTTGGTAAATTAACATATCGTGTAAACCTCCGCCGTTATATACTTCGGACAATCCGGCTTGCTTTAATAGGTTCATGGCCATGCCAGAACGGTTTCCACTCCGACAGTATACTACAATAGGGCCTTCCATAGCCTTGAATTGATCCAATTTCAAAGGCACGATTCCCAAGGGAATATTGATAGCTCCTTCATAATGTCCACTCGCAAATTCACCGGTTTCGCGAACGTCTACTACGGTTGTCAATGGGTTTTTTAATAAATCTTCCATATTACAAAAGGGTTGATGGACAAACATAGTCCGTGATTTTAAATTTCTCTGATTCTTTGATGGCTTTGAAGCCTCCGTTTATATCAATTAAATTATCATACCCACGCGCACGAAGCGTCGAGTTAAAGATCATCGAACGGTAACCTCCTGCGCAGTGTACGAAGTATGTCTTTTCCTTGTTGATTTTCAACATGCTATCATTGATGAAGTCTAAAGGCGCATTTTCAGCTTCTACCACATGCTCGCTTAAAAATTCTGAGTTTTTACGTACGTCGATGATTTTACCTTCTCCCGCTTTAAAACGTGCAAACATTTCCTCGGGACTAATCGATGTGATTGTATCTGTTTCCTTATTTGCTGCTTTCCAAGCTGTAAATCCGCCCTTCAAGTAACCAATCGTAAAGTCATATCCCACGCGTGCTAAACGCGTGATTACTTCCTCTTCACGTCCCTCTTCGGTTACTAACAAGATTTCTTGTTTGATATCAGGAATCATAGCACCCACCCATGGTGCGAAAGATCCATCAATTCCGATGTTAATTGAATTTGGGATAAATCCAGCAGCAAATGTCTGTGGATCACGTGTATCCAAAATTAAAGCACCTGTTTCGTTGGCCGCAACTTCAAATGCTTCAGGAGAAAGCGCATGCTGTCCGCGTTCCATGACCTTATCGATGGAATCATACCCTTGGATATTCATCAACACGTTTAAAGGGAAATAAGCAGGAGGGGCAACTAAGCCCGTTAAAACCTCTTTCTTAAACGCCTCTTTTGTCAAAGCTGGATTCAATGCATAGTTGGTTTTCTTTTGGTTACCTAAAGTATCCGTTGTCTCTTTGCTCATATTTTTCCCACAGGCAGAGCCCGCGCCGTGTGCAGGATATACAATGATATCATCTGCTAAAGGCATGATTTTGTTACGTAATGAGTCATATAGATGTCCGGCTAAAATATCTTCTGTTAAATCAGCTTTTACTTTTTGGGCTAAATCTGGACGACCTACATCGCCTATGAACAACGTATCTCCAGAGAATAAACTTGTTTCTTTCCCATTTTCATCGATCAAAAGGAAACAAGTAGATTCCATCGTATGACCTGGTGTATGAATCACACGGATTGTCGCGTTTCCTAGAGGGAACTCTTGGCCGTCTGTCGCTGAGATGCAATCGAATGCACATGCTGCATTTGGACCATAAACGATAGGAGCACCTGTTTTAGCTGATAAATCGATGTGGCCAGATACGAAGTCGGCATGAAAGTGTGTTTCGAAAACATACTTAATTTTAGCACCGTTGCGCTCCGCTTTCTCGATGTATGGTTGAACCTCGCGAAGCGGATCGATGATCGCTGCTTCACCGTTGTTCTCAATGTAATAAGCACCTTGTGCTAAACATCCCGTGTAAATTTGTTCTACTTTCATTTTGATAATTATTATGCTGTGAATGTGTTTTATTATTTTAATGGGAAGGCAAGTTGCTGGATTAGGATATACATTCCCATCACCAATACAAACCAACCAAAACCTACTTTTAATTTATTTCCATCTACTTTTTTACTTACCAGATCACCTAAGAAAATACCGACAATGGCAAGACCTGTCACTGTTAATAATAGGCTCCAATCAATTACCTGATGTCCTAGGTCGCCGGTAAATCCGATTAAAGACTTTGCTGCAATGATTAATAAGGAAGTTCCTACAGCTTGCTTCATGGATAATTTGGAAAGCATGACTAAGGCAGGAATAATTAAGAAACCGCCCCCTGCCCCTACTAGGCCGGTTAATGTGCCCACCACAGCCCCTTCTAATAGAATCATCGGATAATTGAATACTTGTTCCTCCTCTACGTAGGTACCTAATTTTTCCTTTTCGCATTGCTCGCATTTACCGCGAATCATGGAGATAGAAGCGGCTACCATTAGGATGGCAAATAAAACCATCATTAAAATCGATTTAGTTATCATGAAGTCTCCTATGGAAAATACTTCTGATGGAATGAATGGTACAATGAATTTTCTGGTAGCATATACGGCTGCAATGGATGGGATACCAAAAATGATTGCCGTTTTTACGTTAATTAAACCTTGCTTGTACTTAGGAAATGCACCTACTAATGAACTTGCCCCTACGACAAATAGGGAATATGCGGTTGCTAATATGGGGTCAACTCCAAAAAGGTAAACTAATACGGGTACTGTTAAAATGGATCCGCCACCGCCAATTAAGCCCAGTGAAATTCCAATAAGAAGTGAGGCGAAATAACCTATAATTTCCATGCGTTTGTTGTTGTTTTTTGTTGGTACAAATTTCGAGCCAATTTTAGTGCTAATTCGTGATTTTTATCACAAGCCTTAAAATGTTTTTATCAGAAGTGAAAGTTTAAAATCAGGTTGTAATTGCTCATATTAACCTTATTGATAATAAATTTTTCATTCTGATAAGTTTCTCCTTGGTTTGCTTTGTGAACATATAAAGCCTGAATTTCTAAGCCTTCTAAGAAATTAGTAAACTCATAGGTAAGTTCTAGATTCAATTGCGTGTAGCTAGGCAGGCCATATTTATTCATAGCGTAGTTCTTTACATCGGGTAGTTGAAAATAGCCATAACTGAGGCCTGCCTTTAATGGAGCTTTGGCAAGAGCATAATTTACTTTACCTACGAATGCATTCACATCCCCCAAGCCTTCATTTCTTTCCCTTGGCATAAAGGTATAAAAGGGATCACGACCCCATTCACGTGGCATTAAATAACGGCCTTCAGCAGTGATGCGTGTATAATTAAGGGATGTTTTCCAATTTCCGGACTCATAACCCACTTTAGTACTAATGATGCGGGAGTGCTGATTAGGTGAAAAATAGGTATTACTAAGGTCTTCGTTTCCACCCTCATTAACCGCTTGTTGTTGTGTGTATTGGACTCCAGCCACCCAAGCACCCCGTTTCAAATCCCATTGCAACATACTCGTGTTGAAAACATTTTCAACGAAGACATTCCAAAGTTTAAAGGAGTTTCCTTTAGGTAATTGTTGAGTAAATCCCACAAGGTAAACACCTTTGGACACGATGTTTCCTTTATAATTTGCTTTAGTTCCATCGATATTTGTACCATTCGAATAAATTCCGATTGATTCGCCTATACCATACCAATCAACTGTTCCTCGCGGAGAGATTTCATATAAATATCCTCCTTCCAATTTATTGTTTTTACCTGGAAATATTTCTCCGTAGATCCCGCCTACCTCAGTAGGACGCATTCGGCCGTCTTGAAGATTGATGAAGGGAGTGTTTATGAGTTGTTTGCCAATCAACACATGTGATGAATTTGAAATGTTGTACTTTAGATAAAGTTCCTCCAGTCGATCTAAATCATGTTTGTTAGCTAAATCTTCTAGGTCAAATAAAGATGTTTCATATCGACTGACCGTTTGAGTGTAAGGGTCAATGTGGGTCATGTCTGATGAGCTGACATTATAAATAAAGTAACCACCTACTCCGAATTGAAATCCTTTAAAGGCTGCTGTTTCATAAAAAAGTCCGCCGCCCATGGCATTTGCATAGGCATCAGTAAGATGATCTTGGTTTTCAGTTGCCATGAAAAAGTAGCGAAGATTGCCATGTACTTTTCCATGTTTAAATGCATATAACAAGGAAGTCGAATCTTCTGCTACACTTTTTTTGCCTTTCCAAAGATGCGGAGGTGTATGTATTTCTTGGTGCTGTGCTGCGAGTGTAGCAGAATACAAGAGTAAGAACAAAAAGAATATTACGTTTTTTCGCATGCATTTTTATTTATGCATGCAAATTGAGCCTAAAATTAGAATTTGTTCGTGATGAAAATCACAGACCCTTTAAATCTATAATCTCAATCTGATTTTTATTTATATTAACATACCCTTTCTCCGCTAATTTCTTCATCAAACGTGAAATGACCTCTCGAGATGAATTGAGTTCCGTTGCGATGTCGGTGAATGAAACCTTGATTATATTACTTTTTAAACTCTTTTGGTGCTGTTTTAAATACCATAAGAGTCGCTCGTCCAAATTACGAAAGGCGATGTGATCAAGTGTATCCAATAATTCTTCAAAACGTGAGCGATATGTTTCCAAGACAAATTGATACCACGACTTGTATTTTGAGGCCCATTCGTCCATCAGCTCAACAGGTATCGTTAAAACTTCCGTGTCAACCAAAGCCTTCGCCATGATTTGACTATTCAGATTTCGTGCGGCACAAGTCATTGAAATGGCACATGCCTCACCCGGGTGAAGGTTGTACATAAATACTTCGTTCCCTTCATCATCCTCGCGAAAAACTTTGATGATTCCTTTGGTTACTAACACGGCGGAGCGAATGCTTTGGCCTGTTTTCATGAGAAATTCATCCGAATGAAACTTACGGATGACTCCCACTTGTTGGATTTTCTTTTTTAATTCAGGCTCGAATTTGGCTAATATATCTGATTCCATGGTCCTTATTTCCAAATCCCCAGACTGAAGTCTGGGGTTATTATTTGTGCTAATGTTTTTATTAATCACCAGACTAACATCTGGGCTCATTATCCGTGTTTTCTAAGCTCTGGCTATAGTCTGGGGAGTTCCTAATAAGCAATCACTTTTTTCTCCCGACTGCTCTCCATCGCCGCATCGATCACTCGCATGCTATTTATCCCATCTTGTACAGAAACTGCGGGTTTTGCATCACCGCGTAAAGTTTGGAAAACATTTTCATAAAAGGCCATAAAATTTCCCTTTTCAGACGGAATGCGCTCCGGATTTCCTCCATCCACTTGTATAACGCCAAAATCCTGTGGGCTCTCCTGTCCCCAAGAATCTCCTTGCGGTTTTCTTCCTGCATCTAAATCGGCCTCCTGGCGGTCGGAACGCGTCTTGATAAAACTACCCAATTTGCCATGCAACTGGAACGCAGGAACGGGCACCTTGAAATAATATCCTGCCTTCAAACGCACACGCATGTCGGGGTAGTACAATAAAATTTCAAACAAATCTTCTACTTCAGTCCCAGGTCTCGTTTTACGCAAATCTGCAAAAACATGGGTGGGATTTCCGAATAAATGCAGGGCCTGATCAATGATATGAGGCCCTAAATCGAAGATAATACCCGCGCCTGGACCCGCAAGTTCCTTGTGCATCTTGGGCGATTTGGCACCATTGTATCTGTCAAAGTGAAATTCAGCTTCCACGATTTCACCTAAATCACCCGATTCGTAAACCTTTTTGACCGTTAGAAAATCAGAATCCCAACGGCGATTTTGGTAGACAAAAATATGTTTACCCACTTCTTGAGCTATTTTTTGCAATTCCAAAGCCTCTGCGGTGGAGTTCGTAAATGCTTTTTCCACGACAACATGTTTCCCTGCCTTCAAGGCCTGGGCTGCATAGTCGAAATGTGTCGGGATTGGAGTGTTGACAATGATTAATTCGATGTCGGGGTCTTGCACCACCTCTTCCAATGAATCATAGGAATGAGTTCCTGGATAGGCTTTTTGGATGTTTTTTAGAGTCCGTTCATAGGAGCCTACGAGTTCAAATCCGGGATGTATTTCGAGGAATGGCGCGTGAAAAATGCGGCCCGACATCCCATAAGATAATAATGCGCTTTGAATTGCTTTCATGAAGTAAAAATAGGAAATTTAGTGCTTTGTTACATAAACCTATTCACATGAAAAAAATACTCGTTTTTGCTTTGCTAAGTTTAGGCGCCTATGCTCAGCAACCCTTAGTTTCTCATATTTATACCGCTGATCCATCTGCGCATCTTTTTCAAGGGAAAATCTACATTTATCCTTCACATGATATCGATGCGGGTGTCAAAGAAGATGATTTGGGAAGTCATTTTGCGATGAATGATTACCACGTTTTATCCCAAACTAATCCCGCAGGTCCCGTGACGGATCATGGTGTTGCGTTGAAATTAGCCGATGTCCCTTGGGCGGGTAAAATGCTTTGGGCACCGGATGCCGCGGAAGCAAATGGGCAATACTATCTGTATTTTCCTGCCAAAGACAAAGAAGGCGTTTTTCGTATCGGCGTAGCAAGTTCTACTAAACCTGAGGGACCTTTCAAAGCGGAACCTAATTACATGCCAGGAACGTATAGCATTGACCCATGTGTCTTCAAGGATTCGGATGGTTCACATTATTTATATTTTGGTGGAATTTGGGGTGGCCAATTGCAACGTTGGAAAATGGGGCATTATATGGCGAATGATGATAGCCAACCAGCTGGTTCGCAACCAGCTTTGATGGCAAAAGTTGCTCGTTTGGACAAGAACATGAAGGTATTGGCTGAAAAGCCGCGCGATGTGCAAATCCTGGATGCTACTGGAAAAATCTTGTTGTCATCCGATCATGATCGTCGGTTTTTTGAAGCGGCCTTTGTTCATCAATATCAAGGCAAATATTATTTCAGCTATTCGACGGGGGATACCCACAACATTGCTTATGCGACTGGATCAAGTCCTTATGGACCTTTTACTTATCAAGGCGTCATCTTGAACCCAGTAAAAGGTTGGACAAATCATCATTCCATAATTGAACAAAATGGTAAATGGTATTTATATTTCCATGATGTGCAATTGTCGGGCAAAACACATTTACGTAACATTAAAGTGACGGAATTAAAATATCGTCCGGATGGATCTATCGAAACGATTACGGCATATTAATTAATTCCTTATATTTAGGTCTATGAATCGAATAGACCTTCCTTGGATCAATCAAATCAAACATAACAGACAGCCCGATGGACATAAAAAATCCTTCGGGCATGTACTGATTATTGCGGGTAGTCCGGGAAAAGTAGGAGCTGCTCTTTTGTGTGCACGCGCCGCCTTACATGCTGGTTGTGGCATGGTAACAGCGATGATTCCCGAAGAAGGGGTCGGACCTCTATTAGCCCATAGCCCTGAAATCATGTACCGCACAGAGTCGGATTTATCTACGATTAATCTGGAACCCTACGATGCCATAGCCTTTGGGCCAGGTCTGGGATTTTCGATACAGGTTCGTCGGAATTTAGAATTTTTATTGCAAAACTATGCGGGTCCCATTGTTTTCGATGCAGATGCTTTGACTTTGTTAGGTTCTTATGAATCCTTAATTTCCCAGGTTAAGCCGCATCATATTTTAACCCCACATCCGGGAGAATTTGCTCGCTTGGGAAGTTTGGACTTTGATGCTAAACACCGCGAAAAGCAAGCAATTGACTTTGTTTCAGCCTATTCATGCCAATTGTTGTTGAAAGGCGCTCCCAGTATTATCGTGACTTCAACGGGAGAATTGTTTACGAACACAACGGGAAATGATGGGATGGCAACAGCTGGTTCAGGTGATGTGTTGACAGGTATCATTGCCGCCTTGTGCGCGCAAGAATATGCTCCAGAAGTTGCAGTTCGTTTAGGCGCATATATTCATGGTTTATCGGGCGATTTGGCGATACAAAAAAAGTCGAAGGCGTCTTTAGTGGCCTCCGACTTAATTAATCATTTGAGTGAAATTAGGTTGTTAGATTAAGATTGCTTTCGCATATTCCACACATTTCTTTACCTCCGCCACCGCATCAGACCCCGTAGGAATGTCGTATTCCAATTCGATGGTTGCCGGGAATTTATATTTATTTTTCTTCATCGCGGTTAAAAGTTCTTTCAAAGGTGTTTCTCCCGTTCCCCAAACCAAATTCTTTGCCCCGTTCTCTTTTGATGTACGATCTTTGATGTGCATAGACGTGATGCGGTCTTTTTTCGCCTCGATGAAAGCCAATAATGTAGCTGCTGTATGCGGTGCTCCTACGGCAATGTAGTGACCAGCATCTAAGTTGATTGAGTTGTAGGGGGATTGAGCTAGGGCCTCATCGTAAACGGTATCTTTGACTTGTGTATGTGTATGGTATCCGAAGTAAATGCCATGTTTTTGACCAAGATCTCCCAAACGTTGGGTTTGTTTCGGGTCTGTTGGTAATTCAACAGTCACGGATTTGGCACCAAGTATTTTTGCGGTCTTCAGGGCATATTCTACCTCTCCGTCCGAATTGTTTGGACTAAAAGCATTGGGTTTGTAAGCATACACGCTGATGCCTGCCTGGTCTAATTTAGTTCTTACTTCCTTGAATTTATCCATGGAAACACTTTCTCGCCAAGTTTTCACATCTTCTTGGTATTTCTTCATTGCCGCACGTTGCTCATCGGTAAATGTTGGACGCGGCTGGCCTGGAACCCAACGTATTTGTACGGGATTTACTGGTTTGCCTGCGTATTCTTCCACAGCATCACCCATAAGTTCTGTCGCGGAGATACCACATTTCGTAAGGTAATTGATGATGTCATCGATTGATCCTGGCATGCTTCGGAATGAATACGTGATGCAACCGATTTGCACGCCACCAAACTTAGAGTCTGGTTTAGCCGAAGCAAATCCAAATACAGCAGGTTTGGCAAATAAAAGGCCTAAAGAGGCGAGGGATCCGGTGGCTAAAAACTGCCGACGAGATTGATTGTAATTCTTTTTCATAGGTGTAAAGGTTTATAAACTCAAGTATAGGAATCCTTTTTGATAAATGTATCCTTTGGCAGGAATTTTGCGACGAAAGACTTATTTTCTTTGGCAAACCTTTCAGGATTGCCAAAGTTTGAGATGCGAAGCATCGATTCCCTAGGCTAAAGCCTAGGGTTAATAACCTCAGACTAAAGTCTGAGGAGTCGATGCGAGGTATCGCGTCTCTACAAATTTTTTAGCGTCTAAAGTCTAATGTCTAATGTCCAGCGTCTAATCGCTTTATAGCGATTGTTGTATTAGGCTCAAACGAATTCACGACTTCGAGCACATCCGGTTTCCAAGTAAATGTCCAGTGATGTGGGCTTTCAAAATAACGCAACGTGATTTCGATCGAGTGGTCTTCTAATATCCGATAACTGCCTGCATAATCAAACGGTGCTTTTTTGGCTAAATCCACACGGGCAGCACGGAGCATGTAAGGCCCCACTAGATTCGATTTACCGGTTCCCCAGGTTCTAAAGCCTAATTTGAATGCGTGTTGCGTTGAATCTTTCGTTGTGATGAGTAAAGTTGCCGCATCACCTGTAGTTTGGATCTGCATGCGCGTGAAATCAAATTGATTTTTTTCCAAGGCAATGGATTTGCTGAGCGTTTGATTGGCAATTGATGAAATAGGCGCTTCGATGTTTCTCGAGGCATTAAATTGTTTTAAAGCCGCCAAGGCTTTCGGATTTGGCGCTAAGGCTTTAGCCTGAAATGCAGGTAATAAATTTTGCCAAACTTGATTTAAGTCATCCGGCAAATCCTGTGATTCTGACGTGATGATGAGAACGGCATCTTGTTCGGGCATCATTAAAATATATTGACCAAAGGCTCCATCTCCACGAAATGAATGATGCCGGCTCCGCCAAAATTGATACCCGTACCCTTGAATCCAATCCGCATATTGTCCTGTGGCACGTTTTTCTGCTGTCGCATCAGGTTCTTGGTCGATGTGTTTACTCGTTGCTTCCTCTACCCATGCAGCTGGAAGAATTTGTTTGCCTTCAAATTTTCCTTTGTTGAGGTACAGTAAACCTAATTTCGCCATGTCTTCCGTTTTGACGCGAATGCCCCATCCGCCTACGTTGATTCCTTTTTGGTCTGATTCCCAATCGATACCCGATATGTGAAGTGGATCTAACAAACGCGGTTTCAAATAGGAAAGAGTTGTCTCGCCAGTCACCTTTTGAATAATGGCAGAAAGCATGTAGGTCGCAAGGGTATTGTAAAGGAATTTCGTGCCAGGTTTGGCAACAATCGGGTGATTTAAAAATCCACGAATCCAATCGGGTTGCATGACAATGACGCTTCGTAATGGTTCTTTTTCGTGACCCACCGACATAGTCAATAGGTCTTGCACGCGCAAATCTTGCATAAAGGGTTTATCCTTCAAGTCGGCATATTCAGGAAAGAAGGAAATGACTTTGTCCTGAACGCTCAGTTTTTTTTCTGCAACCGCAAAACCGATAGCTGTGGAAGTCCAACTCTTGGAGACGCTGTACATGGAATGTACTTTGTCTGCCGCATAGGGTTTCCACCAAGCTTCGGAAACAACTTTCCCGTGCCGAATGAGCATGTAAGAATGTAATTCGTGGCGTTTAGGATCGATTTTCTCGATGTACTGTTGGATTGCTGTTGAGGAAATTCCTTCTGCTTCTGGGGTACTTCGCGGTAGCGATTGCGTAAAGGCTGGCATGGCCAATAAGCTGATTAGGCTTATTAGGATTAGTTTTTTCATGGTTAATCGGTTTAAAGCAGGTTAAATGTATGAAAAATGCGGTAAATTGTTGGCTGTTTAATTTAGCCATGTCGAAAGAAATCGTTGCGCGTGTAAGTCATTTGTCGGCCGCATATGGGGCCTTTGAGGTTTTGTCAGATATCTCTTTTGAAATTGCTTCAGATGAATGTTTGGCGATTGTGGGTCCTATGGGATCTGGAAAAACGACTTTAGCTAAAGCCCTATCAGGACGTTTGTTTCGCAAAGGAGATGTTTGGTTTCAGGGGTCTCTTATTTTGTTTGTGGAACAGCAACATCATTTCAAGAATCGAAGTAATATCTCCGAGTTTTATATACAGCAGCGATTTAATTCATCTGATTCAGAAGATTCTTATACTGTACGTGAAGAATTGGCAGGCTTGGAAGTGGGTGAATGGGTATCTGTTTTTGGTATAGAATCTTTATTGGATAAACCTTTGTTGCAATTATCGAATGGTGAAAATAAGCGATTGCAGATTGTGAAGGCTTTGGGACAGCAACCGGATTGGTTATTGTTGGATAATCCCTACCTGGGATTAGATGTTCAGGGTCGTGCGATATTATCGGAAGGCTTAACGCACTTGAAGGCCAAAGGCGTTCGTTTTATTTTGTTTTTATCGGGTGGGGATGTACCTGAGTTTGTGTCGAAGGTATATCGTTTGTCGGGTCAATATCCCATAAACCCCATGCTGAAGCATGGGGCTATAAAATATACGGATAACCGCATGCTTCAAGATGGGGATGTAGGAGATTCCCCGATTGTTTCTTTACAGAACGTCACCATTCGTTATGGATCTAAAACAATTTTGAATCAATTTTCGTGGACGATAAATCGAGGCGAGCGATGGGTATTGAAAGGCCCTAATGGAGCAGGTAAATCAACTTTATTGAGTTTAATTACGGCAGATAATCCACAGTCGTATTCGCAGGATATCCGTTTATTTGGTCGGCAAAGAGGAAGCGGAGAGAGTATTTGGGATATCAAACGGAATATTGGTTATGTGAGTCCGGAAATGCATTTGTATTTCAAGGAAACGGGAACGTGTTTCGCGGTGGTCGCGTCTGGATTATTTGATTTATTAGGTGTGACGCGAAAGGTGAATGCGGAGCAATCGGAACAAGTTATGCGAACGTTAAGTTTGTTTGGTCTGGAATATTTGCGAGATAGGAGTTTTCATACACTTTCAACGGGTGAGCAAAAGATGATTTTGATTGTTAGGGCTTTTGTGAAGAACCCGCCGCTATTGATTTTAGATGAACCCTGTCAGGGTTTGGATCAGGCGCAGGTTAATTTGTTGAAAAGTGTAATTAATGGGCTTGCATCTAGCTCCGATATGACCTTGATTTTCGTGTCGCACTATGCGGAGGATGTGCCTAATTGCGTTGATAAGGAGATCAGTTTGTAGAGACGCGATACTTCGCGTCTATTCCTCAGGTTAAAACCTGGGGTTATCATTATTTTGTAGCCCCAGACTTTAGTCTGGGGTTCTGTAGAGACGAGTGGCATCGTGTCTATTCCCGAGGTAAAACCTGGGGTTATCATTATTTTGTAGCCCCAGACTTTAGTTTGGGGTTCTGTAGAGACGGGATTCTTCGCGTCTAGTCCTCAGGTTAAAACCTGGGGTTAAAAAATATATCCCCAGACTTCAGTCTGGGGTTTAGAGGCGTGTTTTATATAAACGGCTGACTAATCGAGGGGCTCGGTTGGCTAAACCATTTCGGACCCGTAGAGGTCATGTATACACAATCCTCTAATCGAACGCCAAATTCTCCAGGAATGGCGATGGTGGGTTCGATGCTGAAACACATGCCTACCTGCAGGGGTAATTTATTGCCTTTAACCATATTTCCCCATTCGTGGCCATCCATCCCGATGCCGTGTCCGGTTCGGTGGGGAAGACCTGGTAAATTGTATGCTGGGCCAAAGCCTGCTTTAACTAATACATTTCTTGCTGCGAAATCGACATTTTCACAAGGTGCTCCTAAAACCGCAGCCTCGAATCCTGCTTGTTGGGCTCTTTTCTCCAAATTCCAAATATCGATTTGTTTCTGTGAAGGTTCTCCAAAAATTACGGTTCGAGTGATGTCAGATTCGTACCCATCGACTTGGCAGCCGCAGTCCAGCATGACCACATCGCCTTTCTGAAGGATTTGCTTACGTGAACTTCCATGTGGGAATGAGGTAGCTACTCCAAACGTAACCGACGCAAAACCATGTTGGGCCCCTAATTCTGTATGTTTTTGCGCAATTTTTTGACTGATTTGACGCGGGTTACAACCTTCTGTTAAGGCAGCAATGCCGGCATGGATGGCGACCGTTGTAATGTCATTCGCCTTTTGCATTAAGGCAATTTCTGCAGGTGATTTGATGAGTCGGCAAGTCACCGATACCGGATCGCCGCTGACCAATTGAAATTGTTTGCCAGCCTTTTGGAGTCCGTTCGAGATAAAGAAGCGTGTTTGTTCTTCGATGCCTATTTGGCCCGATTGAAATCCAAAATCCTGAATCGTTTTAATGCAGAGATTGAAAGGGTTTTCGTCTTCGTGCCAAGTGCGGATCTGCTTGCCCACCTTGATTAATTCCATTAAGCGGTCTTCCTCGAAATAGGGGCAGATGTAGGTTATTTCTCCTTTGGCGGGAATAACGACTAACATCGATCGTTCACTTGGATACCAGGATAGCCCAGTGAAATATTGCATGGAAGTCCCAGCATCCAGAATCAAAGCGACCATATTGTTTTTTTGAAGCAGCTCTTGTGCTTTACTAATGCGTTGTAAGCGTTCCTCTAGGCTTATTGGTGAAGCAACTACTGGAGCTTTCGTATATAGGCTTGCGTTGCTCATGAGCGCTGAGATGCCGATGGAGCTTTTGATGAAGTCGCGACGTTGAATCATAGGATAGGTGTTTGAGGCAATTTACAGAATATTTGCCGACTAGGAAAATGGAAATGGCATTTATGTTTTTGAGTTTGGAATGTCAAAAAATAATACATTATTGATTTGTTTTTTGTCAATCAGGATAATATGATTTTGTTTCAAAATTCGTTTATTTAAGGATGTTTGGGTGCAATTTGTGTCAAAATTTTGTCAATTTGTGTCAGAAATTTTACGCGCTTGGATTTAGTATCACTGACAAAAATGACTAAATTAAACTGCTCAATTAAAAATCTCTGTCTCCTTGAATAAGCCAAAGAAATCCCCTGTAAAAGAATTGAAATCCAAAGTCATTAAAAGTTCTTCCACGCAAGAGCGTGTCATGAACTTATTGTTGTATTTATTGGAGGCAGAAAAACCAGTCCCCATGCGAAAATTGGAAGCACTTTATGGTGGGGGTGAGGATTCCGGTGAAGATAAGCGTCGTACGATATTTCGTCATTTGGATATCTTGGCAGGATATGGTTTAGAGATTATCCGCGGTGACAAATATGGCATCAAAAAGAAGTCTGAATATTCGCGCACGGAGTTTAATTTGCATGAAAGTCAGGCATTGTATTTTGCGGCACAGGAGTCAATTACTGATGTAGAGATGCGGCGATCCATTCAGCAGAAATTATTGCAAATTTTTCATTCGAATAAGAAGCGTCAAAATTTATTGTCGAAGCGTACGATTGATTTGGTGGAATTTTGTGACAAGCAGATTAATCAGAGCAAGCGGAAGTATCAAATGCGTTTATTGAACTATTCGAGTGCGAATCAGGGGACGAAACGGGATCGACTGGTCGTTCCTGTAAGTTTTAGTCTCGAAAATTTAGAAATTTATGCCATTGATTTGGAAGACTTAGATCAAGTAACCCGTCCCAAAGTTTTCAAATTAGACCGCTGTGAAGGCATTACGAAATTAAAGGATTTGGCACCTAAAGAATTGCAAATTCATTCGCATAAATTGACGCGTGACCCCTTTGGCTATTTGATATATGATGATGCTTTATTGCATGTGGAGGCCTATTTTAATTTAAAGGCCATGACCATTTTCCTGTTGCATTTCCCTTATTTGACCGACCAATTTCAATATTTGGATACGGAGGTCGATAAACCTTTCTTATTGACTTTGGACATCGTCCGTGTGGAACCCGTCATCGGAGTGTTTAGTGTCTTATTGAATCACATTCGATTTGAGAATTCAGCTGCATTTTTATCAGCCTGGAAAGCGTTTCATGAGGCGAATGTGGAGGAGGGTTTAGTTAGGTTGTTTGCGCAATAGGTCATGCAATTTAAGTCCAGAGTAAGGTCATTTGCTTGTTAACTTTTGGCAAAGCCTTCCTGATTTGTTAATTTTATTGCTTAGTTCTAGATATTGCATGTTAAACAAAATTTTGGTTGTAGGAGCTGGGTTTAGCGGTGCTGTTATTGCACGTATGCTGGGTGAGCAAGGGTATCTTGTCGATGTGATTGACAAAAGAAATCATATCGCAGGGAATGCATTCGATTATCTCAATGCGCACAATATTTTGGTACATCAATATGGTCCCCATTTATTTCATACGAACAACCGTAGTGTTTTCGAATTTCTGAGTAGATTCACGGAGTGGGTCGATTATCAGCATCGGGTCAAGGCTATTTTGGAAGATGGGAGCTTGGTGACTTTGCCTGTGAATTTGGAGACCAAAGATCGCGTTGGGGAGGATAAGGTTATTGATACATTTATTCGTCCCTATTCAGAGAAAATGTGGGGCTTGAAATTGGAAGAAATCAGTCCAGATATCATCAATCGGGTGCCTATTCGCAACGATTTAAATGAATTGTATTTTCCCAACGATGAGTTTCAAGCGATGCCTAAATCGGGTTATACCGCTTTATTTGAGAAAATGTTACAGCATCCTTCTATTCAGGTGAAATTAGGAACGCATTTTCAAAGGGAAATGGAAGCCGATTATGCGCATGTTTTTAATTCCATGCCCATCGATGAATATTATGATTATTGCCTAGGACCGCTTCCATACCGTTCCTTGAAATTCAACCATGTGGACCTTCCCATACCACGCATTTTTCCGGTATGTCAGGTGAATTTTACAAATGATGGCCCCTACACGCGCGTAGTCGAGTGGAAAAATATCCCCAATTCGCCACAAAATCCACAGTACACAAGTCTGACTTATGAGGAACCATGTTCTTATACCGAAAATAATAACGAACGCTTTTACCCCGTAAAAGACGCTAGTGGAAAGAACCGTGAACTTTATTTGGCATACAAGGCCATGGAAAATCCAAAGACGACGTTTATTGGCCGACTAGGGCAATATGTCTATTTGGATATGCACCAAGTGGTCAGCAGTTCGATGGCGATTGCCGAAAAATTTCTAAAAGAAAATCCTTTATAAATGCAAAATTCAAAACAAGTTGACGTAGGCATTATGATTTATGGCAAACCCTACCAAACAGCGGTTTCCCTGCATACGCTTTACAAATATTCGAAACAGCATATCAATAAAATCTATGTTACCTTTGAAAAGGTGCAGCCTTTTGGGTTTGATATGGATGAACTAAAAGGGCTATTGGAAGGCCTTCCCGTGGTATATAATGTTTCTGAGCGTTTTTTTGGCTTTCAGAATTTAAGTTCAAAATCCCTGAAGCAAAAGTTGAAGTTTTTGATTCCTTCCTACCGGAAGTCTGTGCGCTATCAATATGCTTGGGAAGAGGCCAAAATGCCTTATTTGTTCTTGATGCACAATGATATGCTTTTTACAGGTGATTTGATTGGGAAGTATTTGGATGTTATTGGCAATGATATTGCCGCAGGCTCTATCGGGCAATGTTGGAATTGTCCAGCGTTCAATAAGGGTTGTGTAGACCAACAGTATTTTGATTACCGACCAAGTAGCCAGGAGTTGATGGATTTATACAAAGATTGGCCGCATGATCGCGCAAGTTCCATGGGCTTATTAGGGGAGGGGCAAGTGAGTTGGCCGCTACCCGAATGTCGCCTCAATGAATTTGTTGCCTTGTTTAATATTCCTGCTGCAAGAAAGTTGGTCTTCCCGCGCGGCAAGGCTCGTTTATTTGGGTTAAAGAATTCGATTGACTTTGGTATTCCCTGGTTTCAGGATATTTCGCACATGGGTATTAAGTTGCGCCATACCTCGTATGATACGCATGCAGAGCACGGCTGGTGCAGTAATCATGCGGGAGGGACACAATCCTTGACCAATGAAAGTTTATACGTTCGTGAGGAAGAAATTGCTAAAACGTATTTCGAGGAAAATTGTAAATAAGTTAATTGAAAGAGGAAGGCCGGTCAATAGGAATCTGTTGGCCGGTTTTTTTATGTTCATCATCGAGCAACAAAAAAGCCCGACATTTCTGTCGAGCTTATCAGAGCCTCCTGTCGGGATCGAACCAACGACCTACTGATTACAAATTTTGTGTATATATTTGAACATGGTTTCTTTTATTGTCATTTATTGATTCTATATAAATCTATCTAGATTGTTTATCATTTCATTGTATTAATTATCATTTGCCCTAGTACAATTTCTGGTACAATTTTTAAATAGTTTTATTTTAAAAATAAATCTAAAATTATACAAAATTTATTTGGATAATTTTTTAATTTTATTACCTTTGCAAAACAAATCATCTAGCTAGTGAAGGTTAAGTTTCCTAAAGCGTTAAATATTCAAAATTTGTTGTACCTCTATTCTTATGGAATGATGGGGCGCGCATTAGATGAATCCTATTTGGATGCGTTGGTTGTCGACGAATTGGAATTTTTAAAATTAAATCGAGTTCAGCGGTTTTCCGTAGCTGGTAAGCCAGATAATCATCAAGCGATTTTAGATAATTTTGACGTTTCGTTAAATTCAAAGATGCGTGTAAGAGAATTTATCCAATTATATGGAGAAGAAACGGCTATGCATTTACTGGAAGCAAGATTTCGTGAGCCTTTCAAACAATACTTTGAGAAGGACACTAAAAAGATGACTCAATTGAGAATGAAGGTTTGCAACTTGATTCAGAAAAATTATGATAAGTTAGTTGAGGTTGACTCGGCTATGATTGAATATATGCAGGAGATGGTGTTTGAAAACCCACCAATATATATGTCAATTGTAAGTAATGGAAATTCTGATATAAAATATCTTACCGCTAAAACTGTGATTCCTTTGTTGGGAGGTGGTAAAAAGGAAATTCGTATCAATATCTCTAGAGCAGATGTTTTTAATGATCCATTAAATAACCCAAAGGCAAAAGCGTTTGCTTTTGAAAAGATGAAAGATGTATTAGCGAAAAAAAGAAAAGAAGGTGTTTTTTGATTTTTTTTGACTAATTAGTTGTCAAAATTTAAAATGATAACTACTGTTTAGTAACTAAATTTTATAATATATGAAAAATGTTAATTACCTGGATATTGATAAGCTCAGTGAGCTTATACACTATTCAAAATCTGCAATCTATAAAATGATCAGATTGAACAAAATCCCACATCATCGTTTGCCAAACGGAAGAACTTTACTTTTTGATCCTATTGAAATTGACTCCTGGATTAAAGTAGGTTCATCATCTGTATCACCACTACCTAAATTACCAAAATTATGAAAAGAGGACTTGGAACAGTAACCATAGTGTTATATGAAAAGAATAGAAAGGGACCACTCTTTAATATTGCATTAAGAGTAAACTATCGAAACCTGGTGACTTATTTAAATCTCGTAAAAGTTACAAAAGAGCAATATGATTCAATTTTTATCCGTCGCGCTAAAGACGAAGCAAGTATTGAATTTAGAACAGCTATTGAGGCACAAAAATTGAAGTGTGAATCATTAATATATAAATTAGAAAAGCTGATTGACACTAATGATGGTATTATTAGTTTATCATTACTGAGAGAAATGTTTTTCAGCCCAATTGATTCAGCTGAATCTCGCGATATTAGTTTGATGCTTTTTTCAGAATTAACAGAGCAGTACGTAAACTCTAATCGTTTATTAGCATTACGGAGTAAACGAAAGTACTTGAATTCAAGTAACTCATTAGAAAAGTTTAAGCCCAATATTAAGGTTATAGAGCTGACTCATCAACTATTAATTGATTTTGAACAACATCATTTACGTGATGGTAAAAAAAGTGCAACCGTTGCTAGCTATATGCGAGATATTAAAGCAATCCTAAACTATTATGTTTCGGAAGAATACTCTGGAACATCATTTATTTTTCCATTTGGACGAGGACGGAATAAGTATCAAATTAAAACTAGTCATCATAGAAAGGATGTTTTGACTGATGAAGAATTAAATAAAGTATTGTCCTTTACTGATTTCGAATCTTCGAAGGAGGAGTATGCATTTAAGTGCTGGAAATTTTTATATGGATCAAATGGAATGAATCCAATAGATTTGATTCTGCTCCGAAAAGATAACTTTAAAGATGATTATTTCTTTTTCGAAAGACACAAAACCATTAATACTCGTAAAAATAATTTAGAATTAATACCAGTATTTCTATCTCCAGATATGCAGAAATTGATATCTTTTTTACGAAATAAGGATGATGAAAACCCTTTTTTTCTAGGGGAATTAAAACAAGGATTTAATATCTTAATTAAGGAACATGAGAAAACTCTGATTAATAAAGTTATGAATTGGGGAAGATATCAAAATCGTTTCTTAGCAAGAATATCAAATCGTCTAGGTCTATCTCAAAAAATAACAATGGCATCTTGCCGAGATTTGTTTACTAATAAATGTCTTAGATCAGGAGTTGCAAGCTCTGAAATTTCTCGAATGCTAGGCCATTCTTCTCAAACAGTAATCGAAAACTATATTGGGAAGATAAATTTAGGGGAGGCTAAAAAAATCGGTGAAGTATTATTTAAGTAATATTTTTTTAACTTTTATATTATCCATTTTTAAATGGATAATATAATTAAACATTTTTATCATGAAAAAAATAACATTTACAATTTTCGCGCACGTAAGAGCAGAACAATCATTTCTGATACCAGATGAATTAGAAATTAATACATCAGATTTGTCTAGAACATACAAAGATGTCTTAGCATTTAATGGCCTTTGTGATTATCATGATGTTCTCGCAAATCCAGATCCATTATTAATTGCTCGAAATATTGATATTGACCAAGAACCCTGGAAACTCCATCCAAAAGTCACGGCATTCAATCTTTCATCAAATATTGATGAATGGACTTTTGACTTATTGATCCTTAATAGTCATTTAACACAACTTTCGAGTCGCGCAGTGTGCGCCTTGTTGTTTGATGAACATTTCTATGATGAAGAGTTTAAATACTTCAAATTATATATAAGCATGTTGCAGGGAGAATTCGATGAAGCTCATTTCACATTTGAGGAAGCATTTTACTTATGGCATCAAATAAAAAATGAAGTGGTGATAAATGATGCTCCTTTCGATTATAAAATTAGTCCCAAAATGAGAGAACTAATTGGCACTTACCTATTAGAAAAACAAGAAGAAGATGATGAAAACTTTGACTATTAAATATAATCGCCTAAGCCATCAATCTCAGAGTGGCGATCGTTATAAACTGGACAAAACTATGTATGACCACATCTTTACCGATGTTGTGTCAGGCACGGTAAAATTCAAAGAAAGACCATTTGCGAAGGAGTTAATTAAGTTGGTTGAGAAAAATAAAGCTTCGTGCCGTATTATTCTTACTATTGAAGAACAATCACGTCTGGGGAGAAATATGGCAGATGTGTTCTCAACACTTTCATGGCTCGACGAGGCTGGTGTTAACGTTGTCGTTAAAAATTTGGGGATTGAAAGTAGGCCAAATGGTAAGCCCAATCCTATATGGTCGATTATCAGTGCAACATTAAGTTCCCTTTATTTCTTAGAGCTTGAGAACATCAAGGAGAGAACTCGTATGGGGATGGAAATCTATCGCCATAATAATGGCAACTGGGGAAGACCACGCGGGACATTACAATCTCCCAAAGATTTCTTAGCTCGTGATTCAACACAAAATATTCTGCGGATGTTAGAAAAAGGAAGAACCATCAAAGAGATAACATCTACTTTGAAGGTAGGTAGCCAAACAATTTATAAAGCCAAAAGATTAGCTAAGAAATATTATCCAGAAAAGGGTGAGGTTTAATTGAAAAGAAAAATGGACTTAGTTAGCTGGAAAAGGGTAGTGGAATTATCCGAACTCTTTTCCAGTTTAACTATACTTTTCATGGATGCATTGTCACTATGCTATGTCATCAAATTTTCGATCTATATATTGAAAAATAGCATCCCTTATGAGATCCGCTCTTGATCGTCTCTCTCGAAGGCTAATTTGATCTATGCGTTCCATAGAAAGCTCATCTAATCTCACTTGTAAAATGTGCTTTTTAATCAAGGACCGATGATAATGTTTGTACTCTTCTTTGGTTTTAAATTTTTTTTCCATTGTGTTATGTATTTACAATAAGTATCAAATGTATTGGCAAAAGACTACATGGGAAGAAAATATTTATATGCCAACTGTTTCATTAAAGACACTATGTCAAAGCATCAATTTTTAGCCGCCACAATTGCGATATAATGCTCTTTTTGGTTGCTATATAGGGTTTATTCTGATTAAGTCCGTTAATACAAGCACACGGCGCCTACGATATAAGATGTATTAAAAATCCAACAAAATATGAAAGTTCTAAAATCTTTAAAAGTGCCCAATAATAACATTGATTATGATGCACTTTTTGCTCAGGTTGATGCAATGAAGTTTAAGCGCAAAGACAAAATCGCAAATGTTAAAAACTCGATCATAATTACTCTAAACATGATTCAATATCCTGAATATCGACGGGTAAAAGAGTTGAAAAACCATTATTATACAATTCTTTCATTTGATGAAATGATAAAGATCTTTTCGAAAGAGGGGTGGTCACTCGTTCAAAAAATATTATTAGAAAACAAAATTATTATATGTGATAATTCATATGAAAATGGGGTTGATTCTCAGGGATTTATGTTACAGTTCTCTAAACTTGGTCCTGGTTCAAGATATCTTAATTTAGAAGAAGTTGGAAGTGTATTCAAGAACTACACAAAGTTTTTAGCATCATTGAGTGTCCGTACATTACCGAATAATGTGGAACATTTATTAAATGAATTTAATAATCTTGATCTAAGGCTAGACCCATCAGTTTTTGAATTTGTGGCACTTTACAGAGACAGCTTGTTTGAGCGGTATACCAATATTGAAGAAGATGATTTGTATTATTATTTGATTCACTATCGCGTTGGGGAATATCTAAGTATGATTGATGATTTTAATAAAAAGAAATATAATCCATTTATTAGCCCTTCAAATCATAGATTTTATTCTATCATTAATACTTTCAAAAAAGAGTTAAGATACTTTATCAGAAATGGAAGGAATAAGTTTAATGAGTATGATCTAAAAGCATCTTATAACTATGTGTTAGCTACTATGATAAATAATAGATATTTTAATTGTACTAATACTATAACTAATACATATAATATTTCTTCTTTATTTAAGAAATTAAGTAATAAACTATATAATAAATATAAAGTCAATAATAATATAACATATATGTCTCCGACTTATTTTGAGAACGAGGATATTATTAGATACCGAGAGCTCCCGTTCGAAGAAGGTTTATACGAGTATGTTATAGATAAAATTTTTAATGATCCAGAATTTAACCACCTAAACGGAATAACAAGAGATTACATCAAAAATCAGTTTAAACTTTATTTTAACCTAGACGATTCTATTATTCGACGCGGTAAGAGTTTAGATAAAAATAGTGAGTCTAATTATCAAGGTTTGGATATAGTGCGGTTTATGGCCAAATATTTTCCTAGCATCAACCGCATCATTGACGATCTAATCTACAAGAAAAACATCAAGTCACCATTATCTATTCTTTTGCAACGTTCGGAAGCATATCTTGTTCAGCAAGTTGTGGCAAAAAAAATTAAGGAAAAACACCCAGATCAACTAATTTTTAGCATACATGATAGTTTACTAATTGAAGAGGGAGAATGTGACCCTGAAAAATTAGTTATACTTTTTAAGGACACTTTAGAGGACTTTACAGGAATTAGACCTGGCGTTTCCAACAAGACTATTAATCCAATTAATTTGATAGATTCAATAATTGATGAGGACTTCAATGAGATACTATCAAATAAAAATGTTCCCAAAATCAGTCTTTTAGACAAAAACGGCAAGGCTAAAATCTACAGAAGTCTAAAATTTATGAATCAGGACATTAAAATCTATAAAGCTGAATGCCGTAAATTTAAAGCATTCATTGATAGTTGATTTGATTTGATTAATAATTATAAAACCCCTTACCCACTTTCTTGCCCCATTCTCCTTTTTGGAATTTCTCGACAATGGTAGGAGATGGTTTATCTTCTTCATTGCCAGAAGCTTGGTATTTTTCCATACCAACGTGATAGGCTAAATCGATTCCCGTAAGATCCAAAAGTTGAAATGGACCCATTGGATAACCAAGGCCCTTTACCACAGCCTGATCAATGTCTTCAACTGAAGCTATTCCCAAATCTAAAAGATTTAATGCTTCTTTACGGGTAGATTGTAACATTCTATTCACCACGAAACCATATATTTCTTTTTGAAGGACCACAGGAGTTTTACCCAATTGTGTTGCTACTGCTTCTAATTCTGCAACCGTTTCCTCTGAAACATGTGGACCCTTCACAATTTCAACTAAGTTCATGACTAATGCAGGATTAAAAAAATGCATATTGACTACCTTGTCAGGGCGCTTTGTGGCTGGTGCAATTTGAGAACTAACGATATAAGAGCTGTTTGTTGCCAAAATTGTATGTGCTGGACATAGCTTATCTAATTGATTAAAGACCTCCAACTTAACTTCAAGTTTTTCAATAATGGCCTCAATTACCAAATCGGCTTCTATAACTGCTTCTGATAATTTTGTTTCAAATCGTAACCTTGCTTTAATTTGGGAAACCTCATCAACATTCATTCGTCCTTTTGCAATTCGACCGTCAAGGTATGAATTAGCAAAATTACTCGCACGTTCTAGGGCCAATTCGTTTTGATCCATACAAACCGTCTGAAATCCAGCAATTGCTGCACAAATGGCGATCTGATGTCCCATATTACCTGCACCAATAACAGTAATATTATTTATAGCGGCTCCCATATTAAGTTGCTTTAGTAATTGAATCTATAGGTCGACTTCTCCACCAATTTGCCAGTATTGAACCAGAGATTGTCATCCATGGTACAGAAATTGCTGAGGCTAAGCCCACTGTGGCAATTTTACCCATTTGAAGCGCAATACCTGATGCTAGACCTCCGTTTTGTAGACCAACCTCAAGTGAAATGGTTCTACATGTTTGTTCACTTAAGCCTGCAATCCGACCACTCCAATAGCCTAACAAATAGCCGATCGAATGGTGAATCATAGAAGTTATAAACAATAGTGGCCCAATTCGCAACAAAGCATCACGCCCCGATGAAACGATAACGACTAACATCACAAAAACCCCAACCATCGAAATAATAGGCATTATTTTTTTTAGGATTTGCAATTTTGACTTCAAAAAGATATTCAATAACACCCCTAAAATAATGGGTAAAATGATCATTTCTCCAACGTGAAGCATCATCTTCAAGAAGTCAACCTCTACATATTTACCAGCCAATAATTTCATTAGTAATGGTGTCATGACAGGAGCCATAAGTGTGGATATGGTTCCAATAGTTATAGAAAGAGGTACGTCTGCTTTGGCTAAAAAGGCAAGGACATTCGAAGTAACACCACTTGGAACAGAGCCAATAAGAATAATTCCTGCAGCAATTTCTGAGGGAAAACCAAAAGTCCTGGCGAGAGTCACAGCAACTAATGGCATAATAGTAAAATGACTAATAAGCCCGATAATTACAGCTTTTGGCATTTTCAATACCCCTTCAAAGTCCTTTAAACTCATTTCAGTCCCCATGGTAAACATGATTAACTGAATTAATGGGACAATTAGTACAGAGAACTTGAAGTCGCCAACTTTGACAAAATATTGTGGATAAAATATCCCAATAACGACTGCGCCTAAAAGACAAATTGTAAAGACATGTTGTTTAACACGGACGTCAAAAAAACCCAAAAGTACAATACCAAACAGCGAACCTAACAAGTATATTCCCGAATTTAAAAAACCAGAGACAAAAAGCCCTTGATACAAAAAAGTTAGTAGTAGTAACCCGCTTAATACAATTAGAGTTTTGGAGACGTTTTTCATGGATTTTTAAGGGTTTAGTGCTATTCGATTCGAAATCAAACTAGATGCTTCTGCAAGTTTATTACTAACAAAATCAATACCCATCTGTGGTTCGTCGTCTATTCGTGCGAGCATTGGAACAGTCAAAGCTGCAATTGCATTGCCATTTTGGTCAGAAATGGGAAACGAGATGGCTTGTAAACCAGCATATTGGTTGCTTTTTATAGATGCGAATCCATTTTTCAACACTTTTTCAATTTCCTTATTAAAGTTTTCTACAAGAACTTTTGATTCATTTGCCATACTTTCTTCCATCCGAATCTGACGAATAACTGGATCTTGCAGAGCAACTAATACATAGCCAGAGGCCGAAACTCCTACTTTCAATTCTGCGCCTACACGCGTCATAAAACCAACACCATTTGGAGGTTGGATAGCGGCAATAACAGTTTGAACACCACTATTGTATACCCGCAAATCACAGGGAAATAATATAGCAGCCGATAACTTTTCCATTACGGGAATGGATTCGCTCAACAAGCGATAAGTCGGTGGATGGAAATGTGATAATTGAAATAGCTTAGAGGTAAGTGAATATTTGCCAGCTTGAGTTGAAATATAATTCCTTTCAACTAAACAAGTCAACATCCGGTAGATTTCATTCAAATTTCGTCCTAAGCTGGCCGCAATTTCTTGTTGACTTAATCCTGATTCGCTTTTTGACAATAATTCTAATATATCCAGCCCTTTTTCTAAAGCAGGTGCCGCGTATCCGTTGTTACTTTTTTCACTTACTTCTTTCCTCATTTAGTTTACATGCCTATTTGGTGAACTTCTATAATGTTGCCATCTGGATCATGAAAAAATATTTGATACCAGCCGGCTAGAGCCCACTTGCCATAATCAGCATATGGAATCCCTTTTTCCTCTAATCTTTTCTTGAAACCTTCGATATCATCTGTGCGAAAACAAAAGTGACCGCGTTCTAAAGGATTAATAAAGTGCTTCATTTCAAAGCCTAAATTTACATCCTTTTTCGTGATATGAAATTCTACCTCGCCGTCAGTTAAAAAATCAACGACACCGTCAAAGCGATCTTCAGTATCCTCACCGACTAAATTATGTTCCTCATCCTGTAGCTTAGACAGGTTGAAAACCGACTGATAAAACTCCGATGTTCGTGCAACATTCTCTGTGCACAAATTCATGTGGTGGTATTTAAATTTCATAGGAATTATATTTGAATTATTTTGCAAATATAAAATTAGAATTTTATATATAAAAAATATAGTTTAAATTTGGGGCAGATTATTTTGAAATCGTGCTCAAAGTGCCTAATATGGAACAAAACGAACGAATCATCACAGAAGAAGTATGCAACCTTTCATCAGTTAAAAAAGTTGCTTCTTTACTTGGCTTAGCCCCCAATAATTTCATAAAAGGCGATTTATTGCCACGAGGATGGCATTTTTTTCTTTTAGCTGGTAATGTTCCCCGTTCTGAAATTCGTTCAGACGGCTTTCCAGGTTTTGGGGTTCCAATCCCCGATTTGGGACTGCCACGTTTGGTATTAGGAGGTCGGAAAGTTGAGTTCTTAGGTGATATTCGCATTGGCGAGACACTTGAGAGAACAAGTTTTCTGGCTTCAATATCTGAAAAAGAAAGCGCAGCAGGTCGCATGGCATTTGTCAAAATTCAACACGAATTACGGAATCAGCAGGCTGATCTACTACTGAACGAAATCCAAACGTTCATCTTACTAGAAGCTAACCAAGGTAAGCCCATTCTTCCTACCAGCACACCAATAAGTCAAGAATCGGCGGCGAAAATATCATTGACGCCGGACTCATTGCAGTTATTTCAATACTCTGCCCTAGGCTTTAATTCCCACAAAATCCATCTCGATCGTACGTATACGCAAGAAGTAGAAGGCTATCCTAATTTATTGGTCAACGGAGGACTTGCAACCTTATATGTTACCGAGTTTTTACGTACGCAATGCGGTTTGCACCTTGTAGATTTCAACGCGAAACACAGCGCACCACTCTTCTGTGACGAAGAAATTACTCTGTTAGCAAATCCATTAGACGAGCAAAATTGGGAGGTGAAAATTTGTAATGCTGATCATGCTGTGGCTGTTTCTATTGAAGTCAGCGTAAACGCATAATTCTATGTTTGAAGCACTAAAAGGAATAAAAATACTTGATTTAACCTCGGTGGTCGTAGGCCCTGTAGCCACATGGCGATTGAGCCAATACGGAGCTGAGGTCATCAAAATTGAACATCCAAGTGGCGATTTGATGAGAGGTCTAGGAGGTAAATCTCCCTCAGGCCAACATTCCGGAACTTATTTGCATTTAAACCGCGGCAAGCGGAATTTGTGCCTGGACTTAAAAAGCCCACAGGCTCAATCCATCACAGATAAACTGATCGACTGGTGCGATGTCATCATTGCAAATATGCGCCCCGATGCACTAGAACGCTTAGGCTTAGGGCCAAAGGCCGTTCAGAGTAAATATCCTGAAAAGATCTATTGCCTCATTTCTGGCTATGGCATAGAAGGTCCTTATGCAGGATTACCTACTTATGATAGTGTTCTGCAAGGTGTTTCTGGTATTGCAGGTTTATCTCAGTTGCGTGATGGGAAACCAGCTTATGTTCCCATGTTGATTTGCGATCATGTTGTGGGAGAAATCACCTCAGGCGCGATTATGGCAGCAATTATTGACCGTTTCAAAACAGGCAAAGGGGCATTTGTAGAGGTCCCTATGTTTGAAACGATGGCAACCTTTGTTTTGCAAGAACATTTGGCACAAAAAAGTTTCGATCCAGCTGTGGGTCCTGTAGGAGATTTACGCTTACTGAGCTCACACAATCAACCCGTCAAAACCAAAGACGGGTATATCTCATTTACCATCAATACCGATCCGCAAGTCACGGCATTTTTAAAGGCCACGGAACGCGCAGCTCTTTTAACGGATCCGCGTTTTCAAACCGTAGCCAGCCGGGCCGAATTTGTTAGCGAATGGTTTGAAGTGCGCGGTGCGCCATTATTAGGCAAAACTACCGAGGAATGGCTGATTGCATTAAGGGCCGTTGACATTCCTGCGATGCCTTGTCACACCATTGATACGCTGATAAAAGATCCGCATTTAACCCAAGTGCAATTAATCGGTACGGAAATACATCCTGTGGAAGGGAAATCGGTGGTCATCCGATCGTCGATTAAACACAATGGAGATTACGCGCCGGTGAATTCCTTTGCTCAACCCAAAGGCCATGACACCCAAGCCATTTTAAGGGAACTCGGATATACTCCTTCCGAAATAGCCCAATTAATCAACTCAAAAGCAGCGTTAAGCTATGAAAAATAACGATTTTCGTTTATTGATTGACCACGTTTGCGTGATCGTAGGTGCCGCAAATCGGCGCAGCATCGGCTTCGCAACGGCCGAATTATTCGCCAGTCATGGCGCAAAAATCGCCATCTTGGATGTAGCAGTAAATGAATCAACCCAAGAAGAATTGGCCTCGGCTTTAGCTGAATCAGCTGGTCATCAGGTTTCGCTCGTTTGCATTCCCTGTAACATCGTGGATCCAGGGGCTTGTGAAAAGGCAATGGAACAGGTGGTTGCTCATTTTGGGGGTATTGATAGCCTGATCAACTGCGCAGGTGTCGTTCGTTCGGAGGGAATGCTCGATATTCCGAGTCAGGATTTGGCTTTTATGATTGATGTGAATTTAAAAGGTACTTTTCATACCTGCCAAAGCGCCCTAACACATTTTGCCAAACAAAAATCAGGACGCATAGTGAACCTAGCCTCCGTTGCGGCACAAAGAGGTGGTGGATTGGTAGGTGGAGCGCATTATGCTGCATCGAAAGGAGGCGTATTGAGTTTAACGAAAGCGATTGCTCGGGAATTTGGCCCACAAGGAATCCGAGCAAATGCCATTTGTCCATCCATGACCGAAACTGGGATGTTAGATGGAAATGTAAATGACGAACAATTTCAGCAAGTCGTAGCGGGAATTCCGTTACGAAGAGCTGGAAAACCACTTGATATTGCGAATGCTTGTCTATTCTTAGCGAGCGATTTATCAGCTTACATCACAGGACATACCTTGGACGTAAACGGAGGAGGTCACATCCATTAATTGAATAAAATAATGTCACAACAAACCTACATCATTGATTCTGTCCGAACAGCTATAGGCAGTTTAGGAGGCGGTTTATCAGCTACACGAGCTGATGATTTAGCCGCCATACCGTTACGCGCAATTTTAGAACGAAACCCACAACTCGATCCCGCTAGCATCGACGATGTTATTTTAGGATGCCATAATCAGGCTGGTGAAGATAACCGAAATGTGGCTCGAATGGCTCTTCTTTTAGCTGGAATTCCACATACAGTACCCGGAGAAACGGTAAATAGATTATGTTCTTCCGGAATGTCCGCTGTAATTCACGCAAACCGAGCTATAAAAGCAGGAGATGGGGATATTTTTATTGCAGGTGGTGTTGAGCATATGACAAGAAGTCCGTGGGTAATTGCAAAAACGACAAAGCCCTTTGGGAATGATGCCCAAATGTTCGATTCTTCTTTTGGTTGGAGATTTATAAACCCTAAAATGAAAGAATTATATGGTATTGATGCAATGGGAGAAACGGCCGAAAACTTAGTGGATTTATTCGCAATCTCCCGCGAAGATCAAGATTTATTTGCTTTTCGTTCCCAACAAAAAGCCTTCAGCGCTCAGAAAGAAGGATATTTTGCTTCAGAAATCGAACCTGTAAAGTCTACAGATAAAAAAGGTAATGTTGCTGTTTTTGATCAGGATGAATTTATTAAGGGAAATAGCACACTTGAAAAGCTATCTACTTTAAAGCCTGTATTCCGTAAAACGGGTGGAACAGTTACCGCAGGTAATGCATCTGGAATCAATGATGGCGCGGCAGCTATGTTACTCGCTTCTGAAGCAGCTGTCAAAAAATACGGATTTGTACCCAAAGGACGAATCGTTTCTTCCGCCGTGGTAGGAGTAGAACCTCGCATCATGGGGATCGGGCCGGTAAATGCGAGTAAGAAGGCTTTGGAAAAAGCAGGGCTAACGCTGAAAGACATCGATATTTTTGAGTTTAACGAAGCGTTTGCTGCGCAATGTTTAGCCGTTATAAGAGGCTTAGGTCTGTCAGATGATGACGACCGAATCAACCCACATGGTGGTGCCATTGCGTTAGGTCATCCATTGGGTATGTCGGGTACACGTATCATTCAAACCGCCCTACACGGTTTAGAAAAACATAACAAAAAATATGCATTAGCCGCCATGTGTGTAGGCGTGGGAATGGGCTATGCAGTCATTATCGAAAAAATCTAATTCATGAAAAATTATCTATTATTCTTCAGCTTGTTGGCAAGCAGCGTTTTTGCTCAAAAAACAGATCACTATTTCACCACTTCAGATGGCGTGAAATTACATTACACGGTCACTGGAAAAGGAAAACCGTTGGTTATTTTTCCGGGCTATACCCAAAGCTCAGCTAATTTTGAACCTAATTTAGAGGTGATAGGCAAGCAATTTCAAGTGTATTGCTTGGACTATCGTTGGCACGGACTTTCAGAGAATCCAAACTACGGCGTACATATTGAACGATTCGCAAAAGATGCAAATGAAATGATTGCTGATGCGAAAATTGGCCCCTTTTACTTATTAGCGCATTCAATGGGAAATACGGTAGCTTGGAGCTATTTTAGTTTATTTGGGCAAAACCAAGTCATAAAATACATTTTAGGTGATGAGGCTCCGTGTTTAATTACTGATCCATCATGGACAGCTCATGAAAAGGAAATGTACACTGGTAGCGCAACAGATAAAGATTTATGGACGGCTTGGCGCATGCCAAAAAGTCAACAACAACCTCCTAAAAATACCAGGGAGTTGATGATGGGAAAATTATTAACGGAACATTTGGGGAACGATTGGAGAGATATTTTGCCTACAATTCAGGTACCTACCTTGGCCTTAATGGCAGAAAAGGGAACGTTTAATAATCAACATCTCTTTGACTATTTCTTAAAGACCATTCCAAATTCAGAACTAAAAGTTATTCCAAACGCGGGTCATGGCTACTATGCAACAAACCCCAAAGAGTTCAACGAGATTGTTATGAATTACTTTTCAAGTAAATAAAAAAAGGGGCTGCTAATTAGCCCCTTTTTCATTTAATTCTTTGTCACTTTCAAATTTTTGAAGTAACCGATTGTTCCCACTTCTACCCACAAACCAATACTACCGTGTGTAGACTTACCTAACATTTTGTTAACAATGAAATTAGGTGACTTTTGGTTATTGATATACAAAGCGACTTTCTCCTTATAAAATTCAATCCGGACATCTATCCATTCATTTAACCCTATATCTGCATACGTTTCATAAATGCCGTTTGACTCTTTTCGCAATCGACTAAAGGTATAACCGGGATAAGCAAAATACTGTACGGTATGGTTTCTACGAAGTTGATCCTCTGCACGACCGTTACTTGGACGCAAGTATATATTTTCAAACATCGTATTCGCTTCGTCAATTCGGTAGGCCAAGCCGATAAATCCACGAGCTTGAGGAAACGGAGAATCGGATTGAATCTTACTCAACATCTTAACTTCGATAGTTCCATTTTCGATGTCGGTATTCGCTAACTTAACAAATGTGGGCCCATCTACCGAATTCTCTATGTTATTGATATCAAACGGAGATTTCACCAAGTCTCTAGTGACTTCTAATACCTTTGCTCCATCCATTTCAACAACTTTAGCTACTGAATTAATGGCTTTGTATTCTTGATTTTCCCAGGTGAATTGTTGGGCATAGTTTGGTAAAGCCAACAATATCATGAATGCACTAAAAACCTTATTTCTCATGTGATGATTTGTAAAATAACCCTGCGCCGTAGGTGGTACCCAAAGTTCCTGGTTTTAATTGTAAATAAAAACGACTAGTTTGATCTTCCTCAATGGCTAAACCGCCTGATTTTTGAACCACAAAGTCAGACTTATAGACCAATTTTTTCGGGTCAGAAGGTGTGCCAAAATCTTGTGGGCCACCGCCTTGATTAACCAATTCATTATATCCAACAAGCAAAGAATTCTGAATCTGATAGGAATTTTTTGCTTCTTTCTCTAGCACCCAAAAGACATTAATTCCACTTAAAACATTATTATAAAATTTGAAGTCCGGTGTTGTAGACCATGTCCAAACAGCTGCCCCGTAACTATTCAAAACTAAATTATGGTGCATACTTGATTGCTCTGCAGGCGAATTCCACATTACGACTGCGTCTTTCACACCGTAAAATACACAATGGTCTACTTCCAGTTGTTTACCATTTGCAAGAATTCCTAAGTGATTAGGTAAAGCGAATTGATTTCCCAAAAACAAACATTGCGTAACACGCAAATCACGTAAGTTCTTCCCTTCCCAAACAATTGGATAATTTCTAACAAGTACACCGGCTCTTGGTTTCTCATGAACAGGTTCACCTAAAATACGAAGTCCTTGAATTGTGGTATGACTGTTTTCAATTAATATACCATAGTTTGAACCGCCAGTAATTATTTTTTTGTCATCGCGTTCTATTTTAAATGGCATCGTTGAGACTATAATTGGCATTTTATTAGGTTCCCATACCGAACTATCTGGTAATATTTCAGCTCGAATTTCTAGGCGATCTTGATTTGAAAACTCCCACTGAACGGGGTTAAATGCTGCGGTTTCTGCAAGCCCATAGGTACCCTCGGATAAAAGCACTTTTATACTTCCTTTACCCACTAATTTATTGACACGTTTAGCCGCCTCCGTCAATGTCTTCAAAGGAGCAGCTTGTGAGCCAGCCGCACCATCTTCACCCGAATTAGCATTCACATAAATAACTTCCTTGCGTTGTGCAAAAGAAGAAAACGTAGCTAACATAATCGTTAGCCCTACTATCAATACTTTTCTCATATTTATCTATTTTTCATCAAAGCTACCTAATTGTGGTATATATTTGTAACCATTATTCAATTAGTAGTAACCTCTAAGTAACTAGAAAATGCGTTTTATAGACAATCCCTTTCAGTGTCCAGTAACTCGTACCATGTCAATCATTGGTGGTAAATGGAAACCCATTGTCTTGAATTGTATCGGAGATAAAACTATCCGCTTTGGTAAACTAAATCAGTTAATACCCGCGATATCGAATAAGGTTCTTTCAAAAGAACTTAATGACCTAGAAACTTTAGGATTAATCGATCGAATTGAGTTTGACGAAAAACCTCCGAGAGTAGAATACAAGTTAACAAAGGCGGGATTGAGTTTGATGCCTGTTTTAATTGAAGTTGCCAAGTGGGGTAATTCCCACTTAGCAAAGGACATTGAGTCAAAATTATAGGTGAATGACTCAGCATATTTTAAAAAAAAGAGGTCATTTCGACCCCTTTTCTCAACTTGCTTCCTTAGTAGGTGAAATGTTGCAGCCATTTTCTTTATTTAAATAAACCAAACAACACTTTATATAATTTGGAGGATGCTTGCCTTAAAGATTATAACTTTTACGAACCATCCAAAAGTACCACTTATCAGAAAGTAATTTCCTTAGCACCAACAACATTGGGCCGGGTTTACCTACAGCATATCTCATTTGATTACTAGTATCAGTTGCAGATTTGTAAATCATCTTTGCTACAACTTCTGGACCTTCTGCATCTTTCATTACCTTGGCTGCAGCTTCATTAAATTTTTGAATAAAGCTATCGTACTGATCGGTATCTGCGGGTTTAACAAATTGCCGACTTCTTCCATAGAAATCAGTTACAATGGGGCCTGGTTCAATAAGTTTCATTTTAATATTAAACTGAGCTAACTCATAATGTAATGACTCTGTAAAACCCTCCACAGCAAACTTAGTTGCGTGATAAATACTATAGAGTGGGAAAGTAATTTTTCCGCCCATACTAGAGATTTGGATAATGGTTCCTCCTCCATTTGGTCTCATATGCTTTATCGCTTCTCTTGTCACGCGCATCAATCCAAAAACATTCGTGTTAAATTGTCTTTCAATAATTTCATCTGCCATTGCTTCAAACGCGCCATCCACACCATAGCCCGCATTATTAACCACTACATCAATTTTCCCAAAATCACTTTGAGCATTTGAAAATACGGCTTTAATGCTTTCCGGTTTAGTAACATCCAGCGCATACAATTTTACATTAGCCAGTTTATTTAAATCGATTTCCTTTTCTGGATTTCGTTGCGTTGCAATGACATTCCACCCATTTCGGGCGAACTCAAAAACAGTTGCTTTGCCTATTCCACTGGAGGTTCCTGTTATCAATACGGTCTTTTTCATTTTTCTATTGTTTTAAGTTGAACAAAACTATTCTCTTATTTTCAAACCTACAACAATAGAGTATGGTCTATGGTTGATATTTATTTTTCTATCCCATATATTTACCTTATGTTAATAAATGAGCTATCCAAAAAAACTGGGCTTTCGACACACACCATCCGCTTCTATGAAAAGTCGGGGTTAATTGAGGGAAAACAAAACGAAGCGGTTAAATCGAATAACTACTTTCATTATGACGAGGTAACCGTTGAAAAATTAGAATTCATTAGTGATGCCAAATCGGTAGGATTTACCATCAGGGAAATAAGTCAAATGATTGATGCTTGGTATAACCAAAAATATACCAAGGAACAAAAACTAGAAATTCTTGATGATAAGCTGATTTCTTTAGAGCAAAAAATGAAAGAGATAAAGGAAATGAAAAAGCAAATCATTGAATTTAAAGATGACGTGCTAAATGATAGGTGCTAGAGATTACCAATTTGAAAAAGATGCAAACACAAACAATGAGCGTTTATCAAATTTGGGCGTGGTTTTTAAACAAAAAAAGAAGTCGAAATGACCTCTTTTTGATTTGTGATCCCTTAATAGGTGGAATATTGCAACCATTTTCTCTATTTAAATCAACCAAACAACACTTTATGTAATTTTGAAGGAGTTTATTACTCATTCCAATGATGAAAAAAAGAGAATCTGCCTGTCAATTCAATTATTACAATTGAATCAAAACAACTTTATCTAAATGGAATACTAACTACTAAAGTCAATCTCTAAAACTCTTTTTCTGCAAATTCACTAGTAGGTAGCTTTGCTTTTTTAGTAGAGGAACGGAAATTATAAGATAGATTAACCAGAATAATATTTTGTTCTTGAATATAATTCGTGCTTGTATAAAAATTTGATCCGCGTGTTGAAATGCTCTGTTCGTTCACTTGCATATTCCCTAAAGCCAAGTTTTGCCATTGGATGGTTAAAGAGAGTTTATTCGCTAACAAACTTTTTTTAATGGAAACATTCGGTTGATAGAATCTAGAATCGATACCTTGAGCCGTATTTTTAGCGGATAGATAAGAAAGGTTAAATTGTGCGGAGGTAGTGGAATTCAATTGATAGCTCAGATTTGAGTTGATGGAATATACAAGTCCAGATGAATTTACTGTAACCGTATTATTAAAAAGGGCTCCATTAATGTTTAGCTGATAGACATTCCCGCCTAAAAATAGCTTCAGTTTTTTTATTGGACTATAGGTTATCCCTACTTCTGAGCCGACTAATATTGCCTTCCCTGCGTTCGTATAGATTCTGTTCAAAATGGTGTCGTTATAGACGCTATTTACTCGGTTTACAATGTTGTCGATGTTTTGGGTATATAAGTTCGCATAGATAGACCCTTTTCTAAAATCTTTGGTAATTCCTGATTCTACAATAGAGATGAATTCTGGCCGGATGGTTGGGTCCCCTTGTTCTAACGTTTCACTATGTTCTCGTTCTGGATAAGGGTTGAGTTCATTGTTTGTGGAGCGCTGAACACGTTTGCTGTAAGCGAATTTAACGCGTAAATCATCTTTTACATTATAAAGTAGGTTAGCAGAAGGGAAAAAATTGCTCAATTCTAGAATTGAATTAATTGTTCCTTTACTCGCAGAAAACTCACGAAATGCATTTTCATACCGTAAACCCATTGAAAATTCCATTTTTTTATAGCTTCCGCCGTATTGAATAAAAGCACCGTGTATTTTATTAATAACCTGTATTTCTGCTGAAAAATCCGGGTTGAAAATAAGTGCGGTACCGTTCCCAGCTTTTTCAAAGTAATTAAAAATTCCTTTTTGTATTTGGTTTCTAAATTGATACCCTACCGTCATTTTGCCTATCCCAATCGTTTTTTCATAGTCTATTTTAATTCGGTAGGCATCTAATGGATTTTCTCCTGTGTTAAGGGTATATTGAAGGGTATCTGCATAATTATCTGCGCGCAAATTTCGATTTTTAGTGTACCCATCAATCATAGCATATTCATAAAGTCCGGAAATTGTGACCGTTGATTTATTAGGAAATCGATGCATATAATCTAGGTTATATACATTGAATGTCCCCGATTTTAATACTAGATTCGTATTAAAGTAATTACTTCTTCCAAGGATTTTATTTGTACTTAAATCATATTTAACATTATTGTATAAGATGTCGGCTTGTCTGTACTGCTCTCGTTTCCCAATGTAAATTCCAGCAAGGATTTCATCATTTTTTGTAGGTGTAAATAGAACAGAACTTCGTAAGCCCAAGTTTTCTCGCCTTAAACTTCTCTCCCCCTCACTGGGGAAACTGGTAAAAATGTTATTAATCGTCGTGTTTACATTGCCTTCACGTCTTCCTGCAATATCATTTTTTAAGTAATTTAAAGAGGCAGAAATGTCCCATTTGTTTTTTTGGTAAATCGAGCTAATGTCCAAGCCCTGCCTAATTGGTTCAGATTCGTTTTCATATTCTTTTATTCGAGGAAGTCCATATTGGACATTTGTGGTAAGTGACCACCCTTCATTAGTCCCTTTTTTAGTGGTGATATTAATAATTCCAGCTTTCCCATCTGCATCGTATTTCGCGGACGGCGCCGTGATTAATTCTATGTTTTCGATCGTATTTGCTGAAATTTGAGACAGAATCGAAGCTGCATCCACTTGCGTAGGTTTCCCATTGATAAGAATTAAAAAACCTTTTGATCCTCGCATTGACAATTCGCCCTCCGCATTTACCATAATCGATGGAATGTTTTTAAGAACATCAATGGCTGATCCTCCTTTAGCCACTTCGAATTGATCTGCTTTAAAAACTTGCTTTTCCAACGTGGCAATTACCTTGGGTTTTTCACTAGAAATGGTGACCGATTCCAAGGTTTGATTTAAAGGAGACAAGAAAATGTCACCCACGTTTAAGGGGCTATTTGATCTGCCCACAAATAATTTAAGAATTTTGGTTTGGTAACCGATGTATTGAATTTTGAACTCATAATCACCTTCCAATACCTCACTGAACTCAAAATTGCCTTTCTGGTCTGCAATGGAGCCTTTCGCGTGGAAAGCCTGATTGTTGGATTCTAATCGGATGGTTGCAAAAGGTAAAATTTCGAAACTAAGAGAGTCTACTATTCTGCCTTTAAGTTGATAACTACTTTGGGAAAAACCACTAAAACAGACTAAAACTAATAGGAATTTATAAATTAAAGATAATCTCATCTAGTGTAGATTTTATA
>JACCDY010928018.1_pt1 | contig 55775 bp, 72 predicted proteins | sample 7446391 | NCBI WGS metagenome assembly JACCDY01 (sample SAMN15323451, study PRJNA562643) | freshwater metagenome | isolation source: river surface water | place: USA:Blue River Watershed | collected 2017-08-18
ATGCGGTCCGCGATCTCGTTGGCCGCGATCTTGACCCGTGCCAGTTCGGTGTCCACGGCATCGCGCAGGCTGGTGATGGAGCGTTTGCCCTTGATGACACCGGCATAGTCGGCAGGCACGGCGGGCATGAGGGGCTTGCCGATGCGCTCGTTCAGGGTGCGCATGTGTTCGTTGCCCTTGGCGACAGCCTCCGACACGATCTCCATGCGGATCTGGTCTTTGCGGGCCTTGACCAGTTTTTCCAGGTCGAGGCGGACTTTGCGGGCCTCGGCGCTGATGTCATCGATGGCTTTGAACAGAGCATCGATGCTGGCCGTTTGGCTGAGGGCATGCTCTTTGGCGGCGGCCAGGCGGCTTTCGACATCGCCGCACCACTTGACACTGGCGTCTGCGTCCGCGAAGTCCTGATCGGTTTTCAGGTCGCGGTTGACCGATCGGATGGCACTGAGCGCGGTTTCCTTGAAGGCGGCCAGGTTCGATGCCGTGACAGCGCCAGTCACTTCAATGCGCAAGGCAGGCAGGGTCTCGGGGGCCTTGCCGGTGGGAGCGGGCTCCGCCATGGGGGCCGGGGTGTAGACCTTGAGGTCTTCGGCTAGTTGTGCCCAGCCTGCGACGATCTTGGCGCGCAGTTCGGGATCGGGCTTGTACCAGCAGTGGCGCTCTGCGATCAGCTTGTCGTCAGCGTCCCACTCGCTGGCCATGAACAGGATGCTCTCGCAACCCGAGACCAAGGCCTGGTGTTCCATCTGCACCCGGTACATGAGAGGCAGGCAGCGGCCAGCGGAAACAGTCTCCCGGTACTCGGGGGCCATGGTTTCCATGTCATCGAAAGCAGCGCGCAAAGCATCGTTGAGCGTCTTGTGTTCAAAGGCCACGTCTTCCATAAGGGTGAGCCCGTCAAAGCTGGCGCTGTATTCGCCATTGACGCCGGTCACGGGGTAGAGGTCTTCGCCGATGATCTTTTCGGCCAAGGGGCGGGCCAGGGCTTCAAAGCGGTGGCCGGGATCGAACACGCGCTCTTGCACGTACTGGCTGACATCGGGCTTGATGGCTGTGTGCAACTCGGCCAGCAATTCGGTGCGGGATTTGAGGCCGCACCCCATCATGGCTGGGGCATCGCTGGCGTTGAAGTGCGTGGCGCGGTGGGCGTGCCATTCGGGCGTGCCCTGGATCAGATCGATGGTCTTCATTTGGGTTACTCCATGTCTTTCACAAACTGGTCAACGGCGGGCGCTGCATCAGCTGCGGGATCGTTGACGGTGGATTGCGCATCGATGGGGGCCAGGTTCTGGATGGCCTTCTTTTGCGCATCGGACAGCACGCCCTTGGTGCTGACCATGGAGATCAGTTCGTCGGGCGTTTTGCGGCCAGACTCAACGGCCTTGCGCCAGCTAGGCAGATTGGCATTGAAGTCGGCTTCTGGATAAGCGGCCAGGGCGGGGCGCGCTGGCGCTGGTGCCGGGGTGATTTCGCCGGTCGATGGGTCAATGACATTGGTCGGCGTGTCGAAGACTTCCTCGGCCACCGGCATACCGCGCAACACATCGGGGAAAACGTCACGCAGGGCAAATGCACGGGCGCGCATCTGGCGCATGCGCTTGGGGTATTGCGTCCATGGGCCTTGCTTGCCTTGCAGGCCTGCGATGCGCGCATCGTCCATGCTGAACGTGGCGATGTGCTCGGCCTCGCCTCGGCGCTTAGCTCGGCAAGTTGCCGTGTGCCCATCGTCGGACTCCTGCACGTACTCGCACAGGGGGCTACTGCGCACCAGGGCGATGACTGCATCACCCCAAAGAGCCGGGCGGCCATTGATCGGGGCAATGTTTTGCAGGGCTTGCAACGGCTTGAGGCCAAGTTCAGAGCCCCATTGAATTGCAATCAGGCAGTTACCAGGCTTGCCCCGGTAGTCCTTTGGCACCAGATCTGAATCAGCCAGGTAGTTGGCAAGCGTCAAGGCTTGCTCAAAGGTTTGAGGGCTGAGGTCCACTTGGCCAACTGGCCTGACAGAGAGGGAAGAGTTTTCGTTGCTCACGTTGGTTTCCTTTCAAAAATCCGGATGCGGTTATTGCTGGGCGAACAAAGGCCCTGAGTTGATGTTGAGCATGGCCATGTCCATGCACTGCTTGAAGCTGGCGCGGGCATCGTCTGCGGTGTAGCCCGCGAAGGCCATACGCTTGGCGTTGAACTCGGCCAGCAGTCGCACAGCCCTGGACCGCTGCCCAGGGTTTTGCCACTTGCGGCGGTACACGTTTTCCAGTGCGCGCACGATGCGGGTTTGACGTTGGACCAGCGTCATGCGGCCACCTTGGCGTTTTGGATGTAGAAGCGAGGCCCGATGTTCTTGAACGTCTGGATCTCGCTGCACTCGATGCCTACATCGATCAGGATCTGGCGAGCGAACATCAGAGGCTCGATCTCCGGGCCACTGACTTCACCGCATTCCATGTTGGTGTAGCCGCCGCTCTTGACCTTGACCGACTCAACCAGGCCCTTGAGGGCCTTGTTGGCTTTGCGGGTAAGGGCTGCGCCCTTGTTACTGCGTGCGCCCCACATCACTGCACCCCCGGAATCTGATAGGCCTCGACTTGTTTGATGTCGAAGCCCAACCGTCTGGCGTAGGCCAGGACAACTGGCGCGAGGGTTTTGGTACCGGCGATGGCCGCAAAGAACTCGGCGGTTTCGTTGGCCGGGTAAACGGTGGCCTTGCCGTACACGTTCTTGACTTGGACCTGCAAGACACGCTCTTCAATGAGCGGCAGGCCTGCGTTGTTGAGGAAGGCATTGGCGTTTGCCAGTGCTTCGATTTGGGCTTGGTTCATGGTTCCTGACTCCTGTTAAGTTTCCTGACTACGGCTCCATCATATCCGCATACGGATACTGATGCAACCATATATGGATAATCGACCGCAAAAAAATTGCGGTCTTTGCAACACAGGTGACAGTTAGGAGAGGGCGCGCATGGCCTCGGCCAGGCTTTCGGGGCTCACCAGGGGGACAAGCTCGACCGTGGCGTCGATGCCCATGGAAATGGATGTGGCTTGCAACGGGTCCCAGCGGTTGGCCAGCAGCATTTGCTGGCAGGCGGACAGCCCACCTCGAAGGATGCGCAGTTTGGGGTCCTCGCGGCTGAACTTGCTGCCAGGCTTGGCGGCCTCCAGTTCGGCGGCATAGCCCACCATGGCCATGGAAACGCCCGTGGCTTCCATCAAGGCATCGCACGGCTCTCCGGCCTCCATGAGGTACAGGCGGATCTTGTGGTTCAGGATCTGGCTGGTCAGTTCCTGCTTGATGATGGCCTTGGCAATCGGGTTGCCGTAGGGGTTCTTTTTGGGCGGTCTGCGGTACATCTGCGGGTTGGTGCGTCACGCTGGGATAAACGTGATTTTGCGCAGCTTGGCACCTGGTCATGGGCGTCAGTCGTCGGTCTTGGAAATCACGCACAGGGCGGCGGTCAGCATGCCCAGCATGGCCCCGATGAACAACCCAGCAATGAAGGCGATCACGAATGCGCCCCCAGCTGCTTGAGCGCCGCCTGAAGCCCAGCCAGGCCCCCGACACGCTGGCCATCAATGAAGATCTGCGGCATCTGGCGGGCCTCGGGGTAAAGCATGTTCAAGGTCTCGAACCAGAGCGGCACATCGATGTCGCGCTCTTCAAACGGCATGCCCTTGGCGGCCAGTAGCTGCTTTGCCGTTGTGCAGTTTTGGCAGTTGTCTTTGGTGTAGATGATGATGTGCATGGGTCACTTCCAGAAGAGGCGCGCCACCTGGTTGGCGTGCGGGAAAAGTTCTTGGCACTGCCAAGACTTGATGTAGATGCCGCCGAAGATGGCGGCGACGATGGCCAGGTAAGCGAGAAGGGATTTCATAAGGTCTTTACAGGTCCTTTTGCCTGGTCCTCCAGGCGGCGTTTTTCAATCAGCACGGCATCAAACTGCTCGGGCGGCAACACATTTCTGCAAGCCCTTGACCAACGCGAGTTGTCGAGGACTTGGTTTAGGCGTTTGATTTCGGCCTTGACCTTCCCCAGAAGGGCAGAGGCAGTGATGTACTGAGGATGGCCAATGTTGTAGAGGACTAACGATGCGCGGTAGTCGTTGAGGTGAATCAGCGCTTCCTCGAAAGGCATTGACTGCACCACGCGCCACCAGTCCTTGCTGCCAGGCTCGCTGGCGTTCATGAGCCAGCCTTGGCTGCATGCTTGGCCGCCATCCAGGCACCAAAGCCCAGGGTGTACTGATCCAGGTAGGTCAGGAAATGCGGGTCTGACTGGCCTGGGATGGTTTCGCCTTGCTCACCATCACCGACATACCAGGCATCGAACCAGGCTTTGAATGCCGCTGTCTCTTGTGGAAATGAAAAGGGCTTGCTTTCAGGCACCAGCTTCGTGACAGTCACATCGTTCGGCATGTCGTGCGGTTCTTCAAACTCAAACCAGCGCGCTTGCTCGTTTTCACATAGCCAAACTGTTTTCATGCGCCCCCCTTGATGCCGTGGGCGTCTGCTGCGTCCTCCATTTCCGCGACTGCGTTCTCGGGGTCGGTGGCGGTCAGCATTTCTTGAATGTGGCAGGCGGCGGCCCAGCAACTTTTGGCGAAAGGGTGTTCGCTTTGCCTTATCGGCGCGTTGGTTGCGGGGTGATGGTTGAAAGACCAAGCCATCAGCCATTTGGCCAAGGCCTCTGTTTCATCCACGATTTCCTGGTCTGTGCGGCCCACCGGTTCCTGCTGCTGTGCCTTGAGCCTGGCGTTTTCATTGGCCAGACGTGCGATCTCTGTCCGCAGTTCGCACATGGAATCCATGTTTTCATGCGGGTGGCTGCGATGGCATCCTGTGTGTAGCTGCGATGGCTGCGCCCCACGGTAGAGAGGAATGCGCTTTACCCCGTCAGCGGCGGCTGATCCATCGCCAGCGTAGGCGGTCCAGCATCCGGCCTTGGTGATTCCCTCGAAGAACTCGGGGTACACCCAAGCCGCTGGCTTGTTGGTCATCTGAGCCCAAGCCAACAGCCTGGCCAAGGCTTGGCGGTCTATGGGCGCGGTTTGTTCCTCGTTGAGCCACTTGGCCAAGTTGTGGATGTCTGCATCAATGTTCATTTGTTAGGCCTCCGTATGGCTCGCAAGGTCCAGCATGCGGCGCAGATCCACTGGCCCCGGCCCATGTCTGCACCACCTTCTGGCGGTTTCTTTTCCTCGCACTTGGCGCACAGCTTGAATGGGTGTCCGTTGGGCGATTCTTTTTGCAGGCCAAGTCTCTTGTTGACGAAGCTCATGCAGCCTCCGGGATCAGGCTGATGGGCACGTACACGCATGCCGGATCTCGCGGACCGGTTGCGTTGACAAGGGGTGTGATGCTCCCGAAAACCTGCTCGGGGTGATCTGCCCAGCGCTTGCAGTTGGCGCACTGGATGCTGGCTGCTTGAGGCCTGCACCGGGTCACGTCATAGGGGAGGGTTGTCATGCCATTCCCTTTGCAACCGAGGCGACTGACACTACCAGGGGGACAGAAAGCAAAAGCGCCCAAACAATCAGCATCCACTTGGCAAGGTGACGCATGTATGCGCGCCATACGCTGTGTGGCAGTGCTGCCTTGGCGTGGTGCCGGTTTTTGACTTTGGCTACCTTTGCGGGCTTTGTGCATGTGCAGCGAAGACCGCTGGCGTCGTAGCCGATGCCGTGGCAGTGGTTGCATTCCCGCCCTCTTGCCGGGCAGTCCCGCCCTTGGCGGCAATCGCCGTAGTCGTCGCAGCAGTTCATGCTTGCCTCCCTACCAAGATAACGAGCGGGCTGACCAGCACAACGAAAACTCGCCGGACGCTCTTGCCGCCGTAGAAGCCGATGGCAATGGCTGGCCAGCGCGGCTCCCATCGCACTTCCAGGTATGGGGTGGACAGCAATCGCTTCATGCGGCCCCCTTGAATACCTTGACCGCCCAAACCCGGCATACACCGTCATCGGTCTTGACGTTCTGGCGGATCACGCCATCGAGGCCATTGCGCTTGAAGTGCATGCGCAGGGCACGCGCCACGGCAGCCGTGGTCTTGGCGTCTGGGCATCGGAAGCAGTCGCCCTCTTTGACGTTGGCGAAAAGCTCGTCGTACTTGTGACGCTTGACAATGCGCTCAGGCCTGTACGGGTCGGCGCACTTCTGAACTGCATCGAGGTTCACGTCTTGTTTGTTGGTGGGATTTTTGTGGGGCCATGGCGTCCCCTTGGCGAGTTTTGTTCTCATGGGTGCTTACTGCGGTTTGATGAGGATGAGAAGGGCGATGAAGGCGATGCAGGCCGATGCGGCATAGCTGGTGCGCTCCAGGATCTGGCGCACGTCGATGTCAATCCGTGGTCCGCGATAGCGAAGTAGTCCGGATTGCAGGCGCTCCATGTCGGCGCTCATGTCAATGCGCGTGGGCGGCTGGTAGTGACAACCGATCTTCACTTTGCCGGTGTCGTAGGGTGTGACTCGTTGCATGTCAGTCTCCTAGTTGGGTTTCGATTTCTTCGGTGATGCGCTCTCGGTCGGTATCAGTGGCCTTTCGCTCAAGCCACGGGGCAGGGCGGCCACGGCGGTCCAGGATCTCGAACTCGCATTCGGTGTAGCCGTAGTAGTCGAGGTCGCTATCGCAGGTGTGCGCGCTGCCCCGCCATGGGGCTTGTCGATAGAAGTGCGTGACCTTGGCAATGCAGGGAATACCGGCCACACGGGTCTGGATCTCGCTCATGTCTCGCCCTTCACCTGGTCGCGGTGTTGGCGGTACATGGCCTCGTACTTCTCGAAGTACTCGGGAAAGGCTTGACGCACGCGCACCTTGTTCGTGCTGTCTGCCATGTAGTACAGGTCGGCCAGTGCTTTGACAAATGAGCCGCCAAGTACTTCCATCATGTGCAGGGCGTTGTCGTAGTGCCTCATGCAAACGCCCCGTAAGCATCGAGTGCCTTTTGTAGTTCTGGATGAGCGCCAAAATCTTTCATGTTGGCCTTGATGTCTCGCTTGCTCATCCAAAGCCATTCACCATCTTGGTCAACCTCAACTCGCGCAGCTTCTGCGCCGCGCATTGCGCGCCGTGGGTTGAACTCAATGAATTTGAAGTACTGATCGCTCATGCCTCACCCCCCTCTGTGTCGTCGGATTCAACGCGCTGAAAGTCATGCGCTGGCTTCATGAACACCAGCCAGTGCGTACCTGCCTTTTTCCCGCTGGTGTTCCCAAACAGGGGTTTGTGCGGCGTTAGTTCCAAAACTTCACGCAGCTTCACTTGTGTCTCGTTCCACTTGAAGACCAGCACGCCCTCGGTGGCCAGCACGCGAAAGCACTCTGCAAAGCCCTTCCTTAGGTCTTCGCGCCAGTTGTCGCTGAGCTTTCCGTATTTGGCTGCCAGCCATGACTTCGGCCCGGCTTGAATCAGGTGTGGCGGGTCAAATGCCACCAGCTTGAATGCGGCATCCGGATAGGGCATGGCCCGAAAGTCCATCAGGGTGTCGGGTGCAATGTGGATCGTGCGCGTGCCGGTTGCGTTGCCGCGTGAGTTGTCGGTGACGGTGATGGTCTCGCTGCGCCGATCGCCAAAAATCACGTTGGGGTTTTGACGGTCGAACCACATCATTCGAGGCCCGCAACAAGGATCGAGCACCCTCATGCAACCCCCAGGACATCAGGCAGGGCCATGACAGCCCACAAGGCCAGGTACGCCACGCTGGCGCTGGCTACGGTCACGGCCCAGAAGAGCGGGCCGCCTTGGTTCATTTGTTCTTCAAAGTTCATGGCGAATATCCGGATGCGGTTATTGATGGACAAGTCAAAGCACTGCTTCGATTTGATCGAGAGCGTCTTGGAGTGCTCGCGGGTTTCCGCCAAGCTCGGCGGCGTACCACTGGACAAACTCAAACATGACGGGCGACTGGTCGTAGTTTGTGCACTGAGCGCTGTACTTGCGCCAGAGTGCGTAGACTTCCTCGCCGGTCATGTTGGCCACGATGCCGAGAGCGTTGATCTGAGCCTGGAATGCGGGGGCGGTGTTGGTGAAGTTCCTCATGCTGCTTGCTCCACGAAAGGTTGCAGGCTTCCTGCAATAAAAGGCTCCAGGCTGTCCGCATAGATCCGGTCGCCCTTGTATTCGCTGGTCTCGACCACGATGCCGTTGGTCATGAGGGCATCGTCTTTCACCAGGCCCAGGCCGACCGATTGGTCCGAAACAATGGCGCGGCTGATTTCGGTGGCGATACCGCAGCACTTGAGCACCTTGCCGCCGTACATGGCGATGGGGCGGTAGAGGTAGGGCACTTTTTCCATTCCTGACTCCTTTGAAAGTTCCTGATGTGTCCAAGTATATCCGTATCCGGATATTCGTCAACGGATATTTTCAGGTGCCGTGTCGCCACGGCAACGCCCAGTCAGGGGGGCGCTAGGCCCTGCGCTCGAAAGGGAGGATGTCTGCCGGTAGGGCAGTCGGCGCACGCTTGGCCTCGACAAAGGCCCTCAGCCGAACAGAGACCGACTCCAATTCAGCCAGGAATATCAGCGCATGCTCGGGCTCGATGGCCAGGCCGGTTGTCTTGATCTGCCCGCAGTCGGTGATGCCCATGGACAGGAGCGCGACAGGTACTTGCTCGGCGGTGGCTTGCGCCTGGTGCCAGTCGCGGATGCGCTTGATGCGCTCGGGATGGGGTTGAAAGCTGTGAACGGTGTCAAGCCTTGCGCCGTGCGCGTGTTGTGTTGGATCTTGCCTTGTCATCTGATTGGTTGCTCAGGGAGTCTAGTCCCGGCTTCCTCACCGATGCCCGCTTCGACGCAGCGCGCAACTCGGACGACACCGGCGTGCCGGAATCGAAGCTGAGTTGCGCTGGTAGATCGTGCACGGGTTTGACCTGGGCCTTCATCTGAATAAAGCCCAGAACGGTCTGCCGGTCCTCGGCATTGAGACCCGACCAAAGTGATAGGAGTTTTGCTTCCTCACGCTCAAGCAGCAAGTACTGCGCATTTTTGACGCCAAACGCCTTGGCCAACGACTCCAGGAGGTCCACGGTCGCGGACTGCTCCAGGGACAGCAGGCGCTGAACCGTGGACTGCGACACGCCCGCCTTGGCCGACACCTTGGTCTGGGTGTCCACCATCGTCGTGTTCATGAGTTCCCGCATCAGGCGGGCAAGTCGTTGTCGTAGAGATTCCATGGTTCCAATGATTCCATAAATGGATATCCGGATGTGGTTGATTAAATATCCGGATACGGATACACTCAGGGGGCCATGAACAAAGAACCGATCTACGACTACCTCCGCAGGCGCTTGTCTGAACTCGCTGGCCAGCACAACCGCATCGCTAAGGAGAGCGGGGTGCCACAGGCCACCGTAAGCCGCATCCATGCCGGGCTGTGCTCGCCACGCCTGGACACCGTGCAGCCGCTGCTCGACTGGTTTGAGAAGCACGACAAGCGGACATCAGCACTGCGCATCCCCAACGCACGAGGCGGGCTCAAGGCTCGACGTGCCAACGCTGCGGCAGCCACGGCCCTCGGTAAGTAAGGCGAAGAGAAGCACAACGATGAACGCCGCCTGCCCGATCTCAAGCCACGTGCGGCGGTTCATCGCAATGCCTTTGGTCATTGCGCCAACCCGGAAGAAGCAGACAGCCGCCCAGAAGAGCGCGGCTGCCTGCCACCAAAAGTTTTCAGACATGTAGGAGCCCCCAGCCATGAACACGATGCTCAGTCGATCAGGCAGATCAAACCCCGATGGCAAGCTGGTAGCGCGCCTGGACATCCCCGTCAGCGAGGAACTCAACGAGGCGGTGATCGCCATGGCCGTGAGCATGGGCGTACCCAAGGCTGAGTACGTGCGCATGCTGATCGAGCGGGCCGTGTTTGGCGAATTGTCCATGGTCCGAAGGATGACACGACCACTCACCATGGGTCCATCCGACGAATCTCGGGAAAACCTCGGATGAGTTCGATGTGGATGGCCGCCCAGCTGACTTTGATTGCTGAGAAGCGCCAGCAAGGCCTAGGCCTTCAAGTCCCCCGCTACAACCCGCGCCCGCCTGGCGTCATCAGAGAGGGCAGCGCAACTGCCGCAGTGCTGGTGTTCATGCTGGCCAAGCGCGGCATGTTCATGACCCACGCGCAGATCGTCAAGGGCACCGGACGCAGTGCCAAGAGCGTTGATTGGGCGCTCTTGTTCCTGCGATCCCAGGGCCTGGTTGAGTGCGTGCCCGACACGGCGCGCAACTCCCGATACCTGCGCTACCGCGCAACAAAAGAAAAGGAGTAAGCCGCCATGGAGACCACCACCCATAACCCCGCACGCATTGGCCAGCAGCTTGGCCTTCTGGCCGCGCAAAGCGCCGCCGATGCCGCAGACCGCAAGAGCAGCGGCCAATGGACCTGCCAGGCCTGGGAGTTCTTTGTCCGCTGGGCCAAGGCCCGCCAGGGCCAGCCCTTCCTGGGCGAGGACGTGCGCCACGCCGCCAAGGGCATCGTGCCCGAGCCCCCTGAGCCCCGCGCATGGGGAGCCATCATCGTCAAGGCCTCCAGGTCGCGCCTGATCTCTCGGGTTGGCTACGCCCCGGTGAAGGACCCCATGAGTCACGGGTGTCCAAAGACAGTATGGGTGTGGGTTGGATGAACTATTACGAGCACCACCTGGGCGACTACGTTCGGGACACGGCGCACCTGTCCATGGTTGAGGACGGGGCCTACCGCCGCCTGATCGACGCCTACTACACCAGAGAGAGGCCACTGCCCCAAGACCTCAAGGACGTTTGCCGCCTGGCCAGAGCCATTACCAAGCCCGAGCGCGATGCGGTCAAGGTCGTGCTGGAAGAGTTCTTCGTTCAGTCCACCGAGGGCTGGAGGCACAAGCGCTGCGATGCCGAGATCACCAGGTACCAGGAAAAGCAGCCCAGCGCCGATGCCAAGCGCGAGAACGACCGTGAGCGACAGCGCAGATCCCGCGAGCGGCGCAAAGCCCTGTTCGACACCCTGCGCCAGCACGGCTACACCGCACCATGGGACGCATCGACCGAACAGCTACAAGCCATGGTGTCACGGCTTTCGTCTGGACCTGTCACGCCACCTGTCACGCGTGACAACACGGGTACCCAGACACCAGACACCAGTCACCAGACACCAGTAGTTAAAGACACACACAGTTCAACCACTGTTGGGGGGCCCCCGAACGATCCGCCAGAGCAGCCCCGGCCCGTGTCCAAGTCCACGGCCATCTGCTTTGCCATGCGATCCGCAGGCCTGCCCACGGTCAACCCTTCGCACCCGGACCTGGCCGCCCTGATCGAGCGGGGAGCCGAGATCGGCATGTTCGAGCAGGCCGCCCGCCAGGCCGTGGAGAAGGGCAAGTCCTTCGCCTACGCCATCGGCATTGTCAAAGGCCAGTTGCAGGACGCGCAGAACCTGGCCAAGGGCCAGAACAACCCCGCAGGCACCTACCGACCGACCAAGTTCGATCCGGTGGCGTTCGTGAACCAAAGTCACAAGGAGCAGGCCGATGTCATTGACGTTGCAGCGCAGCGCCTGGCTTGAGCCCAGGCAGATCGGCGAGCGCCGCCTGTCCCTCATGGACCACCTTTTCAACCGTCTGGACGGGATGTACCCGCAGCGCTGGCGCGCCGCATTCCCCGGCGAGGACTCCATCCGCAACTGGCGCGAGGCCTGGGCCGATGCCTTCATCGATGCCGGGATCACCCCGCAGCAAGTTGCCGATGGCATCCGGGCATGTGCACGCCAGTACGACTGGCCACCATCGATCACGGAATTCCTCAAGGCCTGCGCTCCGCAGTTGGACGCCGAGGCCGCATTCAGCGAGGCCTGCGAGCAAATGCGCCTGCGCGAGGATGGCCGCGACAAGTGGAGCCACCGCGCCGTGTACTGGGCCGCCGTGGAGTTCGGCACCTGGGACTTGCGCAACGCCTCATGGCAAACCGCCAAAGGCCGATGGACACGCCTGCTGGCCGAAAAACTGGCCCAGCAGGATCTGCCCGAGGTGCCACCTCGCCGCGATGCACTGCCAGCGCCAGGCCAAGGCAGCGCCGACCCTGAGAAGGTCAAGCAGATCATCGAGCAATGCAAAGCACGGCTCAAAGCCATGCCCGCCATGACGGAGAGGGGTCGGTGACATGCCCAGCTTGCGAATCGTTCAAGCAACAGCGCACCAGTGGGGCGTACCGTTTCCAGTGCCTGGAATGCTGCACCCGCCTGGTGTTGTCCGCCTATCCGAGCAAGGGCCAAGCCTCAGCCATGCTGGCGGCCATCGAGCGTTTCCCATTGAGCCCTGGCCGGGAGCAAGTGCTGGAGTCCGTGCGCCTATGCCTGGAGAAACGCCGCTCAGCTGGTCCGAAGTCCACCACGCCGTGAGGGAGGACCTGTTGTGAGCCAGGGAGACAAGTGGATCACGCCCGATGGGCGCGAAGGCATCGAGGTCCGGCGCGACGACAAGTACCTGTACCTGTCGATCCTTGTGCCGTTTTGGCCATTCCCGACACCGCCCGAGCCGTTTCTGCGCCGTGTCTGCCGCCTGGCACCGATGAAGTACTACGGCGGAAACGCGCCCGTGGACGTGGAGGACGCACTGCTGTGAGCAAAGCCATGCGCCTCACGCCCGCCCAGTTGGTGGACATCAAGGCCCGCATTGCTGGCAGGCCCTCGGTCACGGCCATGCGCGACAACCCAGCCGAGCGCCAACGCCGCACCCAGAAGTACGGCAACGAGAAGGTGACGGACAAAGGCCTGAGCTTTGACAGCAAGGCCGAGCACAAGCGCTGGCAGTACTTGGCCATGCTGGAGCGGGCAGGAGAAATCCGCGACCTGCGCCTGCAAGTGGCGTTTGAGTTGATACCCGCCCAGGTCTCACCGAGCGGCAAGAAGGAGCGGCCCACGGTCTACCTGGCCGATTTCGTCTATGTCGATGCGAAAGGGTGCCAAGTTGTCGAGGATGTGAAGGGAGCCGTGACGCCGGAATTCAGACTTAAGCGAAAGCTGATGCTGTGGCGGCACGGGATTGAAGTGAAGGAAGTTCGATCATGAGCGCCAAGAATGAGCATGGCTTGACGCCACAACAAGAGGTCTTTGCCCAGGAGGTGGCCAAGGGCAAGAGCCTGAGCGAGGCCTACCGCGCCGCCTACAAGGCCTCGAAGATGAAGCCCGAGACCGTCAACGACACGGCCTCGAAGCTGATGGCCAACCCAGAGATTACCCATAGGGTTCGCCAACTCCAGGCCGCCGCCGCCGACCGCGCCGAGTTGGAAGCCTCCCAAGTACTGCGCGAGATTAAGCGCGTGGCCCTGTCCGACATCGCCGGGATCATGCACGACGATGGTCGCGTGAAGCTGCCCCACGAACTGGACCCAGCCACCCGCGCCGCCGTGGCCAGCTTCAAGATCGATGAGTACGGGCGCATCGAATACAAGTTCTGGGACAAGAACTCAGCCCTGGACAAGGCCGGGAAGATCTTGGGCCTGTACGAACTGGACAACAAGCAGAAGTCCGATCCATTGGTGGATCTGCTGGCCAGCCTGAGCGGCAACGTGCTGGGGCCTGCGCAAGGACTGCCACCCATTGACGAGGACCAAGACGAATGAAGCCGCTTTACATCTTTGACCTGGACGGGACCCTGGCCCTGATCGAACACCGCCGCCACCTGGTTGAGGGCGAGACCAAGGACTGGCGCGCCTTCTTCGCTGCGTGCGTGGACGATGAGCCCAACACGCCTGTGATCGACACGCTCTTGCGCCTGCTGGACACCGGCTGCGATGTGTGGGTGTGGTCTGGCCGCAGTTCCGAGGTTATGCAACCCACCCAGGACTGGCTGGCCGAACACCTGGGCGATTGCGCCCATGGCGTGCCGCTGTGCATGCGTGTGGAGGGCGACTACACCCCGGACGAGCAACTGAAATCGGCATGGCTCGATGCCATGAAAGCGCACGACCGTCGCCGCCTTGTGGCTGTGTTCGATGATCGCCAGAAAGTGGTGGACATGTGGCGCGCCAGGGGGGTGGCCTGTTTTCAGGTGGCACCAGGAGGGTTCTAAGCATGAATGTGGTGCTGTACACCCGAGACATGGAGCCCATCACGGTCTTTGACCTGCCGATGTGGGCACTGGAGTATGCGGAGCGCATGGGGCGCGTTCGCATTCAAGCCGCTGATCCGGTTGACATGCGCCCACTCAACCGGGCTCAACGCATCGAGTTACTGCAATTTTCGGTCGTCACGCTGGAGTTCCATCGCTTGCGCATGCCCGGTGGTCGTCAAAGCTGGATTGTGACCGTCGATAACGATGTGCTTGCCTTGAAGCTGCGCCCGTCATGGTTGCCAGGCCAGCGCGCCAAGATCAACCAGTACGAGAGTGAAACCAAAAAACTGGCTGGCATGCTGCTCGATGTGCTTTCCCGTGGAGTCGGGGGGCACTGATGGGGCTGGACGCTGCCACCTTGGCCGAGCGCCTGAACGATCCGATGTGGAGGATCTGCAACCTCTACAAGATCATCATCAAGGGCGACGACGATGCCGACATTGGGCTGGTGGTGCAGTTCAAGCCCAACCGCGCCCAGCGCCGCCTTATGGCCAGGATGCACACGCGCAACATCATCCTCAAGGCCCGTCAGTTGGGTTTCACAACCCTGATCGCCATCCTGTGGCTGGACACTGCGCTGTTCTCAAAGGACCCAATCCGGTGCGGCATCATTGCCCAGGACCGGGAAACCGCTGAGGCCATCTTCCGTGACAAGGTGAAGTTCGCCTACGACAACCTTGAGCCCTCGCTGCGCGAGGCTATGCCGCTCAAGAGCGAGAACAAAAGCGAGTTGCTGTGGGCGCACAATGGATCGAGCATCCGTGTGGCCACGTCCGTGCGCGGCGGCACCATCCATCGGCTGCACGTGTCCGAGTTTGGCAAGATCGCGGCCAAGTTCCCCGACAAGGCCCGCGAGGTGGTCACGGGCTCTCTGCCTGCCGTGCCAAAGACCGGCATTGCCGTGATCGAGTCCACCGCAGAAGGGCAGGACGGGCCTTTCTACGACATGACCATGCGCGCCAAGGCGCTGCACGATCAGGGCTCAAGCCTTACGGCCAAGGACTACCGTTTTCACTTCTTTCCCTGGTGGGAAGAGCCCAACTACACCCTTGATCCCGAGGGCGTGGTGTTCACGGACGCCAACCTCAAGTACTTCCTGGAGGTCGAGGGCAAGATCAAGCGCGTGCTGACCGAGGGCCAGCGCGCCTGGTACGTCACAACCATGCGGGCCGACTTCGCGGATGAGGCCCCGCTGATGTGGCAGGAATACCCCAGCTACCCGGAAGAGGCCTTCCAGGTATCGACCGAGGGCTGCTACTACGCCACCCAGTTGGCCAACGCCCGCAAGCAGGGGCGAATCGTGCCGCACCTGCCGGTCGAGGCCGTGCCGGTCAACACCTTCTGGGACATCGGGCGCGGCGACATGACCTGTATTTGGCTGCACCAGCGCATTGGCCCGGAAAACCGCTTCATCGGCTACTACGAGGCCAGCGGCGAGGACTTCATTCACTACACGACCTACCTCCAGGGGCTGAGCCTGCCATTTGGCCGCCACTACCTGCCGCACGAGGCGGACCACAAGCGCATGGGCGAGACACCGGACACCAACCGCTCGCTCAAGGAAATGCTGGAAAACCTGATGCCTGGCCAGCGCTTTGAGGTGGTACCCAGGGTCACGGTCCTGACCGCAGGCATTCAGGCCACGCGCAACGTGTTCTCGTCCTGCTGGTTTGATGAGAGCAAGTGCTCCCAGGGCCTCAAGCGCCTGGGCAACTACCGCAAGAAGTGGGACAAGACCCGAGGCTGCTGGTCTGACCAGCACGAACACGACGACAACAGCCACGGCTCTGACGCCTTCCGCCAGTTTGGCCAGGCCGCCGACTCGGGCGAGGCCTTCATGACCGCCATTGCCGCACCGCGCCCACCCGGTGCCGGTGCATTCAAGCGGCGCGGATCTGCCATGGCTGTTTGACATGAAATATCCGGATGCGGATATAATCCAGACCATGCGATAGCGAAGTAGGTGACGACAAAGTAGGGAAGCGGCAAGGGACCGGCCTGAGCCCAGTACCGAAACCTCAACGGACTGAAAAAGCAGGAGCATGGTGGCGCAGATAGCCTGACACCCCGGAAAGACGGGGGCCATCACGCATGCGGGTTGGACGCTCTCGGAAGATGTCCTTGGGCAACCTGTGCTACGGGGACAGCCCGCAGTCGTGATGGTTAAGCGTGAGTCGCCCTAAGATCATTGGGTAGGACAGCGCAGGATTGGGGGACCCCGGTCGCCATCAACCCGCATGCAAGTGCCCGGCTTTTCCTCCCTGAGTCGGCTGCGCAAGCAGTTCAACCCGCCAGAGCGTCCTTGCCTGGCGGGTTTTTTCTCTACTTCTTGACTCGCACCTGCGGTTGAGGCTGATAAGAGTTCACCAAGTATTCAACCTTCGCTTGCTCTTGCCGAACGCAGTTGATGAATGAATCTGTGCCGCGAGAGTAGCCAAGTCCCTCACAGTACGGGCCGTGCCGCTCAAGCGCCCTAGCCGCTTTCTCTTGCGGCGTAGAGCATGCCGATAGAACGGCAACAAGTGCAATGACTGAGACCGATTGAATTGTTCTCATGTTCTCTCCAAATTTGGTGATCCGATCTTATCCACAGTCGATCTGACACTTGACTGACGTATCGGTATCCGTGGCAAGCATGGCATTTTTGGACCCCAGTTCATTCTGGGGCCGACATGCCAGCAACCATCGACACGCGCAGAGCGCACCTGACGCGCCAGCACGGCGACATCACAGCCATCTACACCTGGGTCAACGACGAGCGGGCCCTGGTGATGGTGCCGACCTTCCGGGCCGGTGCGCCTTGGTACATCGTCATGGAGTCGGCGGCATTCACTTGGGATGACGAGAACCCGCGCAACGTCCAAGAGGTGGTGCGCAAGTCCATGAAGGCCTGCGAGGTCTTGGGCATCGAGGCAACCCCCGTCAACTGCCGCCGCATTGCGGGCATCGTCATTGACGGGCTGCCTGACCTGATCCGCATGCCTTCGTCCCCGCCCGCCGAGTTCCACCGCGCCAGCTTTGGCCGCATGGAGTTGCGCGCCGATGGCAAAGCCATTGCAGGCGAGGACATCCGAGTCGAGAAAGAGGGCGTGACGTATGGATGACTTCGATGTGCGCGTAAAGCGCAACACCGCGCCAGGCGAGGACTACTTCAACCGCCAGGCCAAAACCATGGCCAGCGAAGGCCGCGAGGTCATGGACCCCAAGGGCAACCCGCTGGACAGCGACGAGGCCCGTTCCGAGCTTCGCAAGCTGCTGGAGTGGTTCTATCACGAGAAGGAAAAGCAGTCGCTCAACCGCCTGGAAATGGCGATGGATGCCGACTTCTACGACAACCTCCAGTGGGACCCGGACGATGCCCAGGTGCTGCGTGATCGCGGCCAGATGCCGCTGGTCTACAACGAGGTCGCGCCGATGGTGGACTGGGTGATCGGCACCGAGCGCCGCACCCGTGTGGATTGGCGCGTGCTGCCGCGCACCGAGGACGATGTGGAGATGGCCGACACCAAGACCAAGGTCTTGAAGTACGTCAGCGACATCAACCGTGTGCCATTTGTGCGCTCTCGCGCCTTCGCTGATGCCGTGAAGTCCGGTGTGGGCTGGATCGATGACGGTGTGCGCGATGACCCGACCCAAGACATCCTGTACTGCAAGTACGAGGACTGGCGCAACGTCATTTGGGATTCATCCGGCTACGAGCTGGACCTGTCGGACTCGCGTTACCTGTTTCGCTGGCGCTGGGTGGATGAGGATGTGGCCCTGATGATGTTCCCAGGGCGCAGGCACGTCATTGCCTCAGCTGTGGAAGAGGCCGCCCACTACACCACGGACGGATGGGAAGAGGACACCTGGTACTCGCCCGCCGACATGAACAACGTCAAGACCGGCACCCTGTACGCCAGCGGTGTTGGCCAACTGGCTGACGCCAAGCGCCGCAGGGTCAAGCTGATCGAGTGCCAGTACCGAAAGCCCGCCACCGTCAAGATCGTGGCCGATGGCCCGCTCAAGGGCCTGATCCTCAACCAAGGCGATCAGGCCATGGCCGATGCAGTGGCCAAGTCGGGCAGCTTCATCGTGGACAAGGTGATGATGCGCGTGCACATCGCCGTTTTCACCGAGAGCCACATGCTGGGCATGGGGCCATCGATGTTCCGGCACAACCGTTTCAGCCTCACGCCGGTCTGGTGCTACCGCCGTGGCCGTGATCGTCTGCCTTACGGGATCATCCGGCGAGTGCGTGACATTCAGCAGGATCTGAACAAGCGCGCATCCAAAGCCCTGTGGATGCTCAACACCAACCAGGTCATTGCCGACGAGGGCGCGGTCGATGACATGGACGTGCTGCGCGACGAGGCCGACCGTCCGGATGGCCTGATCGTCAAAAAGCAAGGCAAGTCCATCGAGATCCGCCGCGACACCGATGCCGCCACTGGCCAGATCCAGATGATGGCCATGGATGCCCAGAGCATCCAGAAGTCAGCCGGTGTGAGTCAGGAGAACTTGGGCCGCCAGACCAATGCGGTCTCTGGCGAAGCCATCAAAGCCCGCCAGTTGCAGGGCTCCGTGGTCACAACCGAGCCATTCGACAACCTGCGCTTTGCCACGCAGGTGCAGGGCGAAAAGCAGTTGTCCCTGACCGAGCAGTTCTACACCCAGGAAAAAGTGGTCCGCCTGACTGGCTCAAAGGGCGCGCTGGAGTGGGTCAAGATCAACGTACCCGAGGTGCAGGCCGATGGCTCTGTGCGCTTCATCAACGACATCACGGCCAGCGCTGCCGACTTCGTGGTGTCTGAGCAGGACTACTCCGGCACCCTGCGCCAGGTGATGTTTGAGGCCTTGAACCAGATGGCCACACGCCTGCCGCCCGAGGTGGCACTGCGCCTGCTGACCATTGCCATGGAGTTTTCAGACCTGCCCAACAAGGACGAGGTGGCCGATCAGATCCGCAAGCTCACTGGCGAGCGCGATCCGAACAAGCCCATGACGCCCGAGGAAGAGCAGGCGTCACAAGAGCAAGCCGCCCAGCAGTCCGAGGCCTTGCAGATGCAGCGCCAGCAGGCCATGCAGGCACTGGAAGAGCAGGCGGCCAAGATCCGCGAACTCAACGCCCGCGCCGCCAAGCTCGAAACCGAAGCCCAAGCCGCTGCCGGTGGTGGCCAGCCTGGCGAGGACGTGCAGGGCGCGCTCATGCAGGTGCGCCAGCAGGCCAATGACGAGATCGATCGCATGACCGAGGCACTGCGCAAGGCCCAGGCGGATCTGGCCAATCAGACCATCCGCATGAACAAGGAAGCCGACACCAAGCTGGAAGTGGCCCGCATCGATGCGGATACCCGTCTGCGCGTGGCCGAGATCCAGGCGACCAGCGACAAGAAGATCCAAGCCCTCCAAGACCGACTCGACACCGTGATGCGCTCCATCGAGGCACGCAATGAACTCAATCAAGCAGGAAAGACCAATGCAGGAACCAACACTTGAAGCCACGATCAGCGCCGTAGCCAGCAAGGCGACGTACACGGGCGCGGGCACCAGCGTCATGGGCTGGGTGCTATCGAGTGAATTCACCATCCTGATTGGCCTGCTTGTGGCTGTCGGCGGTTTCTTTGTGAACTGGTACTACCGGCACAAAGAGGACAAGCGCCAGCAGGCCGAGCATGACCGGCGCATGGGGCTGTACGAGTGATGTCCAAGCGCACGGTCATTGCAAGCTTGGCCCTGAGTGCTGCCGCCCTGGTGGGCATTGCGCTCAAGGAAGGCTACACCGATCAGGCCATTATTCCGGTACCGGGCGATGTGCCTACGCTTGGCTTTGGCACAACCGATGGCGTGAAGATGGGCGACCGGACCACGCCGCCCCAGGCCCTGGCACGCAAGCTGTCCGATGTGCAGAAATTCGAGGGCGCGATACGCCAGTGCGTGCGCGTGCCCCTGCACCAGCACGAATATGACGCCTATGTGAGCCTGGCCTACAACATCGGCTCTTCGGCCTTTTGCACCTCCACGCTGGTGCGGCTGCTCAACCAGGAACAGTACGAGGACGCCTGTCGCCAGATCTTGCGCTGGGACCGATTCAAGGGCCAGCCCCTGCGCGGCCTGACCATCCGCCGCCAGTCTGAGTTTTCTCAGTGCATGGGCGAGGGTGCCAGGCCATGAGCGTGCGCATTGTTGCGGTGATCCTGGCCATCGTGGCAATGCTGGCCGGTGGCTGGAAGTGCTACGTGGCGGGCCGCAGTGATGGGCGCGCCGAGGTAGCTCAGATGTGGGACCAGGAGCGCGCCAAGACCGCCAAGGCCCATGCCGACGAACAAGCCCGCGCCCGCGCCCGTGAACAAACCCTCCAGCGCCAGGCAGACCAAGACCGACAGGAGAAACACCGTGAGATTGCTCGCCTTACTCGCCAGCGTGATGCTGCTATTGACAGCCTGCGCCAGCGCCCCGACCGCCCAGCCGATGCCCCCAGTCAAGCCGCCGCACCTGCCCAGCCTGGACCCAGTGCCCAAGGCTGTACTGGAGGCCAGCTTTACCGACCGGATGCTGCTTTTCTTGTCGGGGAAGCTGCCCGAGCCGATCTCATTCGAGCCGAGCTTGCCCAGTGCCAAGCCCAATACCAAGCCGCCGAGCGCGCCATGAATGGCGATCAATAGCAGTTGTCTCCAAGGTGGCGCGAGCCGCCCTTAGCCCCGGTTGCCCCAAGCGCCGGGGCTCTTTTTCGGCGTGGCAAGCATGGCAGATTTGCCCGATCAATTCACACCCCCAACAAGGAACCACCATGGCCAAGAGCAAAGCCGCTGAAATTTCCATTAAGGCCGACGAAGAGTGGCGCGTCGAGTCTGACCTGCGCACCATGATTGAAGCCGAGGCGATCAAGCAGGACGCCAAGCGCTACGCCAAGGTGCAGGCCATGGCCAAGAAACGAATGATGGAAACCGCCAAGGTGGCTGGCGGCACCCAAGACTGATTTTTCAACCCCCCGAAAGGAAGCGCGCATGAGTGCTGCAACTCTTGACCAGGACATCCTGGACACCATGACCCCCGAAGAACTCGCGGCCATCAACGACCCCGAGCACAGCGAGGCCGAACTGGAAGCGATGCGCCGCATCGCAGACGATGACGGTGACGATGATGGCGACGACGACACCAGCGCCCCGCCCGTAGAAGGCAAGGACGCACCGCCTGCCGCCGAGAACAAACCCGCAGCACCAGCTGCCGCAGCAGCGACCAACACCGATCCGGCACCGGCCACGCCCGCCGCATCAGCAGCAGTCGAAGAGCCCGCCATGCCGCCCAGTGCGGTTACGGTCACTTATGACGCCAAGCTGCCCAGCGACTACGACGATCAGGTCAAGACCCTAGCCACCCAGGAAGCCGACCTCAAGGACAAGTTCAAGTCCGGCGAGATCGACTTTGACGAATTCGAGTTGCAGCGCGGCGAACTGCTCACGCGCCGCGATGAGTTGAACCAAGCCCGCATCAAGGCTGAGATCTCCCAGGAGATGACTCAGCAGACCGCGCAAAACCAGTGGAAATCCACGGTTGACCGCTTTGTGATGACAGCAGCCAAGGAAGAGGGCGGGATCGACTACCGCAAGGACCTGGCCAAGCAAGCCGACCTCGATCAGTTTGTTCGCGTGCTGGCTTCGCGTGATGAAAACTCGGACAAGCCCATGGACTGGTTCTTGACCGAGGCACACAAGCGCGTGAAGGCGCTGCACGGCGTGGCTGATGTGGCCCCTGCGCCCAAGGCCGACCCCGCTGCCGCTGCCAAGGCTGCCAATGAAGGCCGCAAGCCCCCAGTGGCTGCCATGCCCGCTACGCTGGCCCAAGTGCCTGGCGGCGATGGCCCTGGCGATGTGGCTGGCGAGTTTGCCGACATCGATGCGCTCGAAGGTGATGCCCTCGAATCGGCCATTGCCAAGATGACGCCCGCACAGCGGGAGAAGTGGGCAAGAGGCCGCTGATGGCAAACACCAGACTGTCGAGTCTCATCATCGACGTGCGCCCAGGAGAACGTCTGGCGTTGTCGGATGTGGTCACGGTCGAGCTTGTGCAAAAGAGCGGGCAGTTGGCGCGTCTGCGCGTCACTGCTCCGCGCGATGTGAAGATCGAAAAGCAGCCGTGCAGGGACGCCGATGGCGTGCCAAGCATGACAGAGTAAGAACGTGGCCTATCGGCCATGTGATTCGGGTGCGCAGGAAGTGCTCCCTTTGAGTTCAACCTTGAAGGAGTATTTCCATGGCTCGTACCATCATCGGCGTCAATGACGCCAAGGCAGTCAAGCGCTGGGCTGGTCTGCTTGCCCACGACACTTCCCAGAAGTCGTATTTCAACCAGCGCTTCATGGCGCGTGGCTCTGAGGCCGAAGTGCCCGTTCAGATCTTGACCGATCTGGAATCGGACGCTGGCGAACAGATCAGCTACGACCTGCTTGCCGAACTCAAGATGGCCCCCGTCGAAGGCGAGGACATCCTGGAAGGCAAAGAAGAAGGCCAGAAGTTCTACACCGACCAGATCTACGTCGATCAGGCCCGTTGCGGTGTGAACACTGGCGGTCGCATGACCCGCAAGCGCACGCTGCACGATCTGCGCGAAAAAGCCAAGCGCCAGCAGTCCAGCTGGTGGGCTCGCCTGATGGATGAATTGATGTTCATCTACCTGTCGGGCGCTCGCGGCGTGAACCCCAACTTCTTGCTGCCCCTGAACTACGCAGGCCGCGCAGGTAACGGTTTGACCAACCCGGACAGCAACCACAACCTGTTTGGCGGTGACGCTACCGCTTTCAACAACCTGGACGCTGCCGACAAGTTCGACCTGCGCCTGGTTGACCGTGCCAAGACCAAGGCTGACAGCCAAGGCGGCGGCGCAACCAACATCCCCGTTTTGCAGCCCTGCAAGATCGATGGCAACGAGACCTTCGTGTGCGTGATGCACACCTTCCAAGAGGACGATCTGCGCGCCAACACGCAGACTGGCCAGTGGATGGACATCCAGAAGGCCGCCGCTGCCGCCGAAGGCCGCAACTCGCCCTTGTTCAAGGGTTCGTTGGGCATGTATCGCGGCGTCATCCTGCACAGCCACCGCAACGTCATCCGCTTCGCCAACGCTGGCGCTGCTGGCAACGTGGAATCCGCTCGCGGTCTGTTCCTGGGTTCCCAGGCTGCCGTGGTCGCCTTTGGCTCGCCTGGCACCAACCTGCGCTACGACTGGCACGAGGAAACCCGTGACAACGGCGACAAGGTGGTCATCACGACCTCCGCCATCTTCGGTATCAAGAAGGTCCGCTTCGATACCGAGGCCGGTAGCCAAGATTTCGGTGTGTTCTCTCTGGACACCGCCGCAGCCGCCCGCTGATCGGGCGATTCGCAAACTGAACAGGAGAAACACAAATGTCTTTCACCAAATCGAACGACTACTTGGATGGCCGCAAGCCAACCATCACCTGCGACTGCTCCGAAGTTGTTGCAGCCCGCTACCCGCTGGAACTGGTGGCCGCTGACCTGGACGCCAACGACATCGGCGCTGTGGGCATCTTGCCCGCTGGCACCGTGCCCGTGGCTCTGTATGTGGACAGCGATGACCTGGACACCAACGGCACGCCCACGATTGTGGCTTCGGTGGGTCTGCTCAATGCAGCCGGTACCGATCTGGAAGTGGTCTGGGGCTCCGGCCTGACCGTCTGCCAGGCCGGTGGCCAAGTGGCTGTGATGAGCAAGGAACTGGCGCGCACTGCCGCCGCCGCTGGCGACCGCAAGGTCGGCATCAAGTTCACCGCTGGCGCTGCCACCAAGGCCGCTGGTGAAGTGGGCTTGACGCTGTTCTACCGCGCCGCCTGAGCCAGATCCGGCACCAGTGGCCGGTGACGTTTCGGCGCGCAAGCGCCAAAGGTAAGAGGGGGCCGACTTTGCGCCCCCTCTTTTTTGTTTGGAGACCACAATGAAACTGCAAACCTCGATCCCAGCGCGCCGCGATGGCACCCTGACCGTTCAAGGCCTCGATGGCAAGGCCTACAAGTTCGCCACTGACGCCGATGGCGTGTTGACTGGCGAAGTGGAAGATGAAGCGACCGTGGCCCATTTGCTGGGTACCGGCAATTTCTATCCCGAGAACCCCGAGGACTTTGACGCTGCACTGCGCCTGGCCGCCGAGGGTGATGGCGACGATACCGGCGAAGGCAAGGGCGAAGGCGAGGGCGAAGGCCACGATGCCAACCAAGCCGCTGACGATGCCGACGACGAGCAAGACGACGAAGCCGCAGACGAGGCCGCAGTTGGTGCCGCATTGCCGGTCGAGGCCAACAGCCCGCTCAAGCCCCTGCCTGACGCCAAGGCTGGCGGAAAGCGGAAGTATGTCAGGTATTGAAAGGGGTGCGCGATGAAGTACTGGCGCGACTGGTTTCCAGATCTTATGCCGCATGTGCAAGGCTGCCCCCTGGTTGTAGCCGAGCACGAGCTTCGTCGTGCCGCCCAGGCATTTTTCCGAGCAACGCGTGCCTGGAAGGAAGTTCTTGCGCCTATTGCTGTGTCTGGCACTCAAGATGAAGTGGACATGACGCCGGTTGATACAGCGCTTGACCTGGTGCGGGTTGAATCAGTCACTTACGACGGCAAACAACTTGGCGCAGAGACCGCAAGCAATCTGGATGCGAGCCACCAGGATGACTGGACATTGCACACCGGAACGCCAAGTCATTACATCCAGATGACGCCAAACATTCTGCGCCTGTATCCAGTGCCGGTTGCGAGCGCATCAAGCGGCCTGGTTGCGCGCGTTTCTGTGACACCGAGCGGAAACTCAACCGGCTTGCCAGATGATCTGGCAATTCACTTCTGGGACGCCATTCACATAGGCGCAAAGTCGCGCTTGATGCTCTACCCGAAAGCCACGTGGACCAATCCTGATTCAGCCGTTGCTTACGGAGCGATGTTTGGCTCAATGGTCGATTCGGCCACAGTTGCCGCCGCCAAATCGTATGGCGCTGCACGTATTCCCGCTCGCCCGAAGTGGTGTTAAGGAGTTGAGTGATGGACTTTGGGGCCTATAACACCATCGTCTATGGGATGAACGTACTCAACGACAGTGCGGGGATTGCTGCCGGTGATGCGCAGTCTACTCAATGGGATGTGCGCCACACATTGATTGACTCGCAGCAAAGCGCCTGGAATTTGAGACAGAACGCCAGCGATATGCAGCAAAGCGCCTGGAATTTGAGACAGAACGCCAGCGATACGCAGCAAGCGCAATGGCATTTGCGCATATCAGTGGATGAAACCCAGGGCGGAGCCTGGGATGTCCGCCAGGTGGCCAGCGATACATCCCAGGTGGTTTGGGACATCTCTATGCCAGTAAGCGGCTTGCAGTCGTTGGGTTGGCATTTGCGGCAAAGCATAGCGGACAGCCAGCAAGCGACATGGGCCTTACTCGAGAACATTCAGGACGAGATAACAGCTGCATGGAATCTGCGACAAATCGCAAGCGATACCCAAACAAATGGGTGGATGGTGCGCCAACACGTCACCCAGCTATTTAGCCCGGCCTGGGACGAGCGACAAGTCACTATGGACGGTCTGCAAGTTCTCTGGGACATCAGCATGCCGGTCAGCGACACACAGCAAGCCGCTTGGCATGTTTGCAACCCCATCCAGGACACGCAACAAGCATGGTGGAATCTTCGTATGCACATGCGTCGATGTCAGTCGTATTTCTGGGATGTGTCTAGCCGCAGGCCAGACACCGGAAGCTTTGGCGGCTTGAACGCATCTGGCAGTAAAGCCAGTCTGCACCCCTCGGGCAGTCATGCCGTAATTACACAAGAAGGAATTGGATATGCCAATCAATGCAACTGACATCGAGTTCAGACTCTCTGGTGGAGCCGGTAACACATCGGGCGATGTTTCGCTTGGCGGAGCAATTTCAAGTTCGTCAGTCAGCGCCTCGGTCAATTCGCTTTTCGACTATGTAAGCGGGGATCAATCCGCCGCTGGCGATATTGAATACAGGTGCATCTATGTGCGAAACAACCACGGGAGCCTGACTCTGTACGGAACGAAGTTGTGGATTAGCGCGAATACGCCCTCCACCTCCACATCAGTGGACATTGGCCTTGGAAGTAGCGCGGTGAACGGGGTTGAGCAGACAGTTTCGAGTGAAGATGCCTCTCCCTCTGGCGTAACGTTTTCTGCTGCTGAAAATGAGGCCGCTTCACTCGTTATTGGCGATCTTGCGCCTGGCGCGCACAAAGCGGTCTGGGTCAGGCGCACTGTCACTGCCGGCGCTGCGGCCTACAACAATGACACCGTGACTTTCACGGTCAAAGGCGATACCGCCGCTTGAGAACGCCATGGGACTGAAACTGTCTGAGCCCATCGCAACCGCGCGCGGCATTCTCAACGATGTTGTGGCAACCCGCTATCGGTACAGCGATTCGGACCTTCTGGCCTATGCCAATGACTGCCTAAGTGAACTGGCGGAGCTAGCCCCATACTTCTTTCACACTGAGGGCGAGGTGGAGTGCACGGCTGGGCAGTGTTTGCAGCAACTGCCTTACGACAATGCCCTGGCTCTGGTGGAGATCACTGGTATTAAAAACGGCCCTGCGGTCCATAAAGGAGAAAGGGCTGCACTCGATCTCTTTAGACCTGGCTGGCTTCAAGATGCAGCTGGTCAGGCTCAAAACTGGCTACCAGTCACTGACGACAGGATGCGTTTCTTTGTGTACCCCAAGGCTCCCGCTGGCCAGGTGCTCAAGGTCATCTACATCAAAGCACCAGATAAGTATTTGGCGGAAGCGGATACCGGGCTGCCACCAACATTGAAGCCTGCTGTAACCGACTACATCGTGGCGCGAGCAGAGGGGCGCGACGATGAACATATCAATTCCAACCGGGCGGCGCAGTTTTTGTCGTCGTTTACGCAACGTTTCGCGAAGGAGTAAAAAAATGGGTTATGTAGCAGCCAACAATGCAGCCTCAGTACTGGCCGCAAGCATTACCAACGGTGCAACAACACTGAGCATACAGACCACCGATATCCCCAAGTTCCCAACGATTAACCATGGCGGCGCTGGAGAGGATTACACCTATCTGACGTTGCAGGACTCATCGAACAACGTCGAGATCGTCAAAGTAACTCGCCATGACACGGCATCAGCAAGTTTCACTGTTGTGCGTGGCCAGGACGGGACGACCGCCCGCTCGTGGAGTTTGGGAGATCTGGTTGCATTGCGTCTGAATGCTGGCGTTGTGACGGATGCTTTCGCAAGGACCTACGCCGCGCAAGCCTCAGAGGCTGCCGCTGCCGCCTACGCTGCTGCGGCAGCAGCCTCTTTTGACAGCTTTGATGACAGGTTTTTAGGGACAAAAGCATCGGAGCCGACGACAGACAACGATGGCAACCCATTAGTAGAGGGCGCACTGTATTTCGCAACGCACACAACGCCAAAAGCAATGCGGTTCTATGACGGAGCCTCTTGGCAGACTATCCGGGTTGGCATCACACAGTCGGAGGCGGACGTGCGCTACCTTATGCTCAATGCCAAGGCGGCGGACTCTGAACTGCTTGATGGCTTCAACTCGACGGCCTTTCTTCGAGCCGTCAACGGCGTCGGTCCAGACGCAAACGGCAACGTCGCTGTGAACGTTGATCTGTCGAGCCGGGTGACCAAGACCGGCGACACGATGACGGGCGCGCTTACCCTGCCAGGCATGACCGTCTCCAGCACTGCGCCGACCGTTGACCTGGCTGACACCTCAACCGGACGAACCCGAAAGCTCCATCACAACGATGACCTGATGGGTTTCCTCAAGACCGATGGCAACTGGGACTTGTACGCCAACAACGCCGGCCAGGTGTGGAGCGCCAACTACGGCTGGTTGCACGACTATTTCTTTTCCGCCGTCTCCAACTGCGCACGTCAGCATAGCGCGTCATCTGCATTCCAAGGCGCTCCGAACTGCAACACAACCGACAACTGCTACAACTGCGGCGACTTTGCGGCCGGCGCGTCTTACCCACTTATGACGACGCTTTTTGACTCAGGCGCAACGATCCGGATCGGCAACTACGCGAGTCGCTACAACTGCAATTGCGACTGCAACTGCTGCTAATTAGGGGACGCAATGAAGCTCTACACAGGAACAAAAAACAGCCCGTTCGCTTTGGACGTCGAACTCGACGGGTCTTCACTTCACTACTCAGCGCGCTCTGTGATGCAGAGTGAGTTTGTTGGCGACCCGAATAAGATTCACCCCAACGGCGCAAATTACTTTGACCAGTCGCTTGTCTTGGAGTGGCGCGGCGACTTTGGCGTTTATGGTGAGCCGGTCTACCAGCGCACGATCAACCTCGAGGCGCTGCGGCAGCATCCCGAATTTGGGGACCATGCATCGTTCATGCTCTACGCGCCAGTCGGAATCGTTGAGCGGCTGGAAGTCAACAGGGCTCTGTTTACGCAGACGCCGAACTTATATGCGATGACGTTGGCGTCAAAGACAGATGCGCAGGCGTATCACGCGACCGTCATCCAGTGCCACCCGCTGGGGCACATCCTTGTGCCGCTTCGTTCGTCGCCGACTTCGGAGTGGACGATTGGCTTCAATGTCTTCGACCCGGTTCTGATAAAGGGTACCGGCGGCATCGTCGTCGTGCCTTCGACGACGCTGGCGGTCGTACGGGATGAGACTTTGCCGGTGGTCCGCTTCATGGTCGGTGAGGCTGCGGTTGTACCGGCCGGCGGCGAGCTGACGGTGAACTTTAGGCTGGAGACGGCAGATGGCGCACCTATTACAGGTCGAGAAGCGGAGGTGTACTTGGAGTCGACCGCCGGCTATCTCGTAGCGCGTCGCGTGCAGACGGTAAACGGCGAAGGCTCCACAACCTTCCGCCCGGACGGCCTATCGCCTGGGGAGCGCGTGAAAATCAAGTGCGGCTTCAAGTACTTCTCGGGCACAGACGACTACGTCGTCACGGTCGCATGAAGTTGCACCTGTTTCCAACCGTCGCCGGCATCTGGTCTTTGGGCCGAAGCGTGGTCGAGGACCGCGAGCTTTACGACACGCTGCTGCAAGTCCACGGCCGCATGAAGACCGGTGGCGAAATCTGGGATCGGCACACGCACGACGTTTTCGACGGCTCAATTCCGGTTGCGTCAAAGCTCGCATCAGACGCTTTGCCCGTCCTCCAGTGCGATTTCATTGGCGATGGAGGTCGGATCGTCCACCTGCAAGGCCGTGAGGTGGTGCGAGCAAACGGCGTGGAAATCATGCCTCATTCCGACGAAGACGAATGCCACTTGCAGGCGGTTTATTTCCCGAACGGGACAGAGCTAGACCCAGCGCTTGATTTGATTGATCAGGTCAACGTCTTCGGGCCGAATGGCTTTGCGCTTTGCAACCCTGACTGGCGATCCTCCGGTTTCGGCAAGCTCCTGATGCCGTGGGAAAGCCATGCGAAGTTTTGGATTAAGCCGCACAGGGGTTTACTCGTTGCCTTCGACGCACGCGCCGTTCATTTTCAGAAACCATACCAGGGTGACGTGCCTTTTATGCAAGTCCTCCTGAACATCAACGTCGAGAGGACTTATGGCTAAGTTCACTATTCACGCCCGCAAACCAGACGGCTCGGTCGTCCGGATTCAATACGACAACCAAACGAGCGATCTGACGGACCCTATTGGTAAGCGGATCGTTTCTCGCGTGGACGTGGCAGGCCGTCCTTTGGCCCCGACCGTGTCGCGCGAAACCCCTCTTGGCAAGACCAGCCCGCGCGTGCTCAAGATCAGCCTGGGCCTGTCGTGCAACTACGAGTGCGAATACTGCTCGCAGCGCTTTGTTCCGCGCGCGGACGAGACCAACCCTGGCGACGTGGCAGCCTTCATCGCTGGGCTCGATTCCTGGGTGACTACGCCGCCAGAGGCGGTCGAGTTCTGGGGCGGCGAGCCCCTGGTCTACATCAAGACCCTGCGACCACTGGCCGAGGCCATCCGCGCGAAGTACCCGGGCGCAGCCTTGTCGGTCATCACAAACGGGTCGCTGCTCAACGAAGAGACCAACGACTGGCTGGACCGGATGGGGTTCAGCGTCGGCATTTCACACGACGGTCCTGGCCAACATGTGCGCGGCCCCGATCCGCTGCAAGACCCGGAAAAGCGCGCCGCCATCATGGCTCTGTACGCCCGCCTTGCTCCTTATGGCCGCATCAGCTTTAACGCGATGGTGAACCGCTCGAACGTCTCGCGCGCAGCCATCCAGCGCTTCTTCGTTGAACTGACCGGCGATCCGATGGTTCCGGTCGGCGAGGGCAGCTTCGTGGACGCCTACGACGAAGGTGGGCTGGCGCAGTCACTTCGGGTCGGCGAGCTGCACGGCTTTCGCAGTCTTGCGTTTCACGAGATTCGCACCGGCCAGGCCGCGAACGTCCATGCGGTGCGCAACAAAACGGCGTCATTCATCAACTCGATTCGCACCGGCCGCTCTGCATCCAGCCTCGGGCAGAAGTGCGGCATGGACAAGGGCGAGAACCTTGCCGTTGACCTGCGCGGCAACGTGCTGACCTGCCAGAACGTGAGCGCCGCCGGTGCGGCCCCGAATGGCGAGTCGCATCGCATTGGCCACGTCTCCGACCTGGCGTCCGTCAAGCTCAACACGTCCACGCACTGGAGCAAGCGCAAGGACTGCCCGAGCTGCCCGATGCTCCAGATTTGCCAGGGCTCGTGCATGTTCCTGGAAGGCCCGCTGTGGGACCGCTCGTGCGACAACGCTTACTCCGATGCAGTGCCGATCTTCGCGGCGGGCATTGAGTTCCTGACCGGCTGCGTGCCGATCTTCATCGAAGGCGACTTCCGAGAGGACCGCAAGGACATTTTCGGTCTGGTTAATGGCGTGCCTGACGCGCCCAAGAAGCGCGTGATCCCAATTCAACCCGTGGCCGCATAAGGAGGACGCCAATGCCAGCGCTCAGGTTTACGGGCTTCCTAGGTGAGATTCCACGCACGGCGGAGCGACTGCTGCCAGATATGGCCGCCCAAGAGGCCAACAACGTCAATCTGACATCCGGCGAGATTCGCCCGGTTCGTCCCGCTGCGCTGGCATATACGCCGCCGGGTGTTGGACCATATCTGGCAGCCTATCGGGCTGTACACGGTGCGACCTCAAAATGGAAGGCTTGGCCGACTGACGTTGATATTGCCAAGGGGCCTTTTAATACGGATGTTGAGCCCCGTTATTACTGGACAGGAGATGGTTGTCCGCGCTACGCCACCTTCACAGACTTTGGTTTGACGGAATATGCACTCGGGCTGCCCGCGCCAACTGCCCAGCCATCAGCGTCACACAGCGGCGGCACAGGCTCAGTGGTCAACCGCGCGTATTGCTACACTTTTTACCAGCCCGCGACCGGAGAAGAATCACCCCCCTCCCCAGTTAGTGAAGTCGTCGCAGGCAGGGCGGACGGCACTTGGACAGTCGCCGGGTTGGCTGCGGCACCTACCAACACGCGCGCCGCCCCTTGGAACACAAACGGGTTGTACCAACGCCTTTACCGAACCAGTGGAACGGCAGCCAGTTTTCAACTGGTGGGTGAGCGCGCGGTATCCACTGACAACTGGACGGACGCGCTGACCGATGCTCAGATCATGGGCGATGAACTCATTAGTACGGACTGGCAGCCGCCACCAGATAACTTGCTTGGTCTAATTGCGCTACCGAACGGCGCTTTGTGCGGGTTTTCCGGGAACCTGCTGTGCTTCAGCGAGCCCTATCAACCGCATGCTTGGCCCCTTAAATATCAGTATGGCACGGACTTTCCGATAGTGGCCGTTGCCAACTACGGCACTACCGTGGTTGCCGGGACTTCGGCCTACCCTTTCATTTTTACTGGCCAAGACCCATCCGTTGTAACACCAGAGCGGGTGGATAACGCCTGGCCATGCCTATCAAAACGCTCGATGGCATCTGTTGGGGATGGTGTCGTGTATTCAACAACTTACGGAATAGCCTACGTGGGTTTGGCAGGACCGAGAATCTTTACAAATGGATTGTTTACCCGCGAGGAGTGGCAGCCCCTTAACCCGTCGTCTATGGTGTGCGCATATTCGGAGGGGAACTTGTTTGTCACCTACACCCAGTCTGGACAAATGTCGCGCATGCTCGTCATCAGCCCGGGTGAGGTTTCATCGCTAGCGCGCTACAACCATAGCCCGACTGAGCTTTACGCTGATCCCAGCAATGGCCTGCTATACCTAGTGGGCTATACAGTAGAGCAGTGGGATGCTGGAGAGGGCCTTCGTATGGCATTTAACTGGCTATCCAAGGAGTTTGAATTGGCAGAGCCAGTCAATCTTGGTGCGGCAAAGGTTGAATTTGCGTCACTTCTTAGTGAGGCGGACAAGGCTACAGCGCAGGCGCATTACGTGGCCGACATGACATTTAACCAGTCCATAATTGACAGCAAAGATCAGGTTGGGGCGTTCAACGACGATAGCTTCAACTCTATACCCATAGATGGTTCGCATCTGATCGCACCAAGACTTCCCGCCGACTGGCTCGCATTGACTGTTTATTCACGCGATGGCGAAGTCACCACTGTGGATGTGTTCGATAACCAAGCATTCCGCCTGCCGTCCGGATTTAAGAGCGACATTCTTTCGATCCGGTTGGCGGGCAATGTGCGCGTCAAAAGCGTCAAACTTGCCGAAACAATGATTGGTCTGAAGCAGGCATGAAAAAGGTTCGATCTATACCGCAAGTACCTCCCGGCACGCCCATGCAAATGCAGTTTGACCAGGCGGTGAAGGAACGTCTGGAAGTGCTGTCCGGTTCTCGCGGAGACCAAAAGCCATCCGCCTTGCCTGAAACCGCTAGCTTGTCGGACGTGATTGCACGTATAAATGAGTTGCAGTCAAGGATGCAGGGCAGCTAATTAAATGCGCTCGTGGCAAGCATGGCAACCTTCTTTGCCATGCTGGATGCCGCCCGACCCCTGCCGATTGATCGCCTGCGCTGGTTCGCTGGCGACCGTTACGCGCTCGATCTGTACGAACGGGTGGTGTTCATTGCCCATGCTTGGGACGACCTGATCGATCAAGACAAGCCGGTGGACGTGAATGGCCTGATGGCCAATTTGCTGCTGTACCTACCGTCTAACCCCGTGTACCGCCGATTCGAGGCGGATTTACGGGCCATTTTCATGACCTCGATGGTCGGATACCTGGCAGCCAACCGCATGGAGCAGTCGGGGGATGGTCATAAGGTCGAGATCGCCCACTTCCTGCGCTATGCCGTGGCCAATGTCGCCGTGTTCCTGATCGGTGCCCTCAACGGCCTGGACAAGGGCGCTGAGATCGTGGCCGAGGCCATGCCCGTGATGATCCCCGAGCGCGTGGCCGACTACGTGAAGGAGCATTTGAATGAAGACCAAGCGCGAACGATTTGAAGAACGCCAGCAGGCGCTGCGCGAGCTTCATGGCCACAACTGGCGCAACGTGTGCCACCTGGATATGGGCGGTGATTCCCCCCCGCCGCCGGACTACACCCCCGTAGCCAATGCTTCCAAGGAAGCTGCCGAGATCTCCGCACAGCTTGGCCGCGAACAATTGGACGAGTCCCGTCGCCAGTACGAGCAAAACATCGAGATTGCCCGTCCCATCGTTGACGCTCAAAAGCGCAACATGGACCAGGCGTATGAGCAAGGCGCAGCAAATTACGAGTCGTTCAAGGCTGAAGGCCGTCCGTTGCAACAACTGATGCGCGACGAGGCCATGGGAGTAACCAGCCCGACCAAACAGCGGCTCATGGATGAAGCGGCTGCGACCGCCATCGCAGATGCTCGCGCCGGAACGACCCAGCAAATGAACCAACTGATTCGTCAGGGGGCGCGCTACGGCTGGAGCCCGGCCAAAATTGCGGCTACGGGTACATCAGCCGCGATGATGGGGGCGTCTAGTCAGGTGGCCGCTGCCAACGCATCACGCAATCAGGCCGGAGACAAGTATTACGGTCGTTTGGGTGATGTCTACAACACGTATGCAGGTTTGGGGTCCAGCGCGCCAAGCTTCTACTCTGCCGGCACGAACAGCGGTAACAGCGCTGTGACCAACCAGATGGCTCCTGGTGGGGCCATGATGGCTGGCATGAACGCTGGCGCGAGCACCACTATGAATGGCCGCCAGATTGCCATGACGGGCCTGACGGGCGTGATGAATGCCCAAGCCAACTACGCCAAGTCTGTGGCCGACATGGACAGTGGCCTTGGTGGTGTGGGTTCTGTGCTGGGCGGCGCTGCCAGCCTGTACACCGCCTTCTCAGACCGCCGACTCAAGGCAAACATCATCTTGGTTGGCAAGCATCAACCCACGGGCCTGAACCTGTACGAGTTCAGCTACATCAACGGTGATGGCAGGCGCTTTGTGGGCGTGATGGCCGACGAAGTTGAGCCAATGTTCCCCCGCGCCGTGGTGTACGACGACATGGGCTTTGCCTCGGTCAACTACCAGATGCTGGGCATCGAATTTGAAGAGGTGAAGTGATGGCACGTCGAAACCGAGTTGCAGAGTTTTTCGAGGGCTTCAATCAGGGCTACGGCACAGTGAGCAAGGTCTTGCAGGATTCAGAGATGCGCAAGATCGCCAGCGAGCAGCCCACCACAAGCGAAGGCTTCACAGCAGAGCAGGGCGACCAACTGCGCGCCGCTGCCGAGTCTGGCCAGTACGACATTGCCTATGACGAGGGCAAGAAAGGCTATACCGTCACCCCAAAGGCTGGCGGCGAAACCGGAGTGATCGCCCAGCAGGGCGTGACCGACTTTATGGGCCAGCGCACGGCGGGCACCATGAGCCCCAGCCAGGTCAACAACGCCAAGACCATGGCCATGGCTGGTGTCCTCAAGAAGTTTGACCCTGTGCGTGGCATGCAGATGGAGCAGCAGGCCATTGCTGGCCAACGTGACGAGGCACGCTTCACTCAGGAGCAGCAGCGCTTTGGCCGCGAGCAAAAGAACTGGGAGCGCCAGGACGAGGAAGTGGCCAAACAAAAGGAATACGAGGAAGGGCGCAAGGGCCTGTTTTCGTCCTCACGCTTTGGCCAAAACCAGCAGTCCTACAACCAGGCCATGAGCGAGTACCAAAAGCGCCTGGCCGAGTACGAAGGCGCGAAGGCCTCCGGCAAAGCAGGCCCCGAGTTGGGCCTGGCCCCTGTTGCACCTGCCCGCCCCGAGTACTCGGTGGGCGATGCACTGGCCGACCGCGCCTCACTGATCGACCACGATGCCCGCTTTGGCAAGCTCGATGCCAAGGCCTTTGGCGAGTTCACCGACCTGCTCAACAAGGTGCAGAGCGAGGGCTACGAAAAGACCTTGCGCCTGGCCCAGTCTGGCGGCTCACTCCAGGAGGTGGCCAAGTCGTTCAATGCCACCGGGAAGGTGCAGTTCGACCCGGCCAACGTGATCTCCGACAAGATGGTCAAGAACAAGGATGGCGTGGAGACCCGTGTGATCCAGTTCAAGGACGCCCAGGGCAACACCCGCACGATCAACACTGTGGCCGAACTGGACTCGCTGGGTAAGGCCGGTGAGGTGTTCAACCGCTTCTACCAGAGCGAAACCAACCGGCGCGGAAACGAGCAGCTGCAACTGTCCAAGAATGCCGATGCTCGCGCATCCACATCCGCTACGACCGAACAGAACGACAAGACCGCCAAGGCTGCCGCTGCCGTGGAACTTTTTAAGCAGCGCAACCCGAACGCGACCACTGCCGAGTTGGAGGCTGTGCGCCGTGGCGTCATCGATGTGAGCCCGGACAGCAAGAACGCGCCTTCCGAGGTGAAGCTGGCGCAGGCCATGGTCAATGCTGGCCTTGCGCCTGACATGCGCTCAGGCCTGGAGATGGCCCTGACCAAGAAAACCCAGGACCCCGGCGAGTTGCACAAGGACTTTGTGGCCGCTGGCATCAAGAACATGGCCAAGCCCGAGGATGCCGTGGCGTCCGCCGACAAGGTGATGGAGACCATGGGTTACGCCAAGACCAATGGCCGCTGGGCTATGCCTGCTTCTGCCAAGCCTGCCGGGGCGACATTTGCCAGTGAGGCTGATGCAGAAAAGGCCGCCAAAGAGGGCAAGATCAAGAAGGGCGACCGGATCACCATCGGCGGCAAGTCCGGCACCTGGCAGTAATTGGTGGCAAGCATGGCACCCTCATCGGAGACATTCTGATGAGGTTGCGCAATGGCATTTGTACCGGACGAAAATTCTGAGTCTAGTGGTCGGTTTGTTCCGGACCAAGAGCAGTCGAAGAAAAAACCAGATCAGCGCGATCGCACTTGGGGCGAGGCTATTGCCGACTCAGGCATCGACCTGGCCAAGGGCGTTGTTGGGTTTGGCGAGTCTGCCGTAGGCCTGGCAGATCTGGCCACCGGCAACCTGGTGGGCAAGGGCTTGGGGGCTATCGGCTACGACCCTGAGCAAACCAAGCAGATCCTGAGCGACTTTTACAGCGACCCGCGCCAGCAGGCCAATCGTGAGGTTTCGCAGGCCAAAGGCTTCGTGGACACGACCAAGGCCCTGGTGCAAAACCCCAGCGCTGCCGTTGGCTCCATCGTTGAGTCCACGCCGATGATGTTGGGCGGTGCCGCCGCAGTGCGCGCCGCCGCCTCGAAGATGCTGGCCTCTGCCGGTATCAAAGCCGGTACCGCTGAGGCTGCCGCCTTCTTGGCCAAGCCCGCAATCATTGCCAAGTTGACCGGCATCGGCGCAGCCACCGAAGGCGCGATGACCGCAGGCAGTATTCAGGAGGCAGGCCGCCAAGCTGGCCGCGACTACACCGACACCGCTCCTGCCGCCGTTGCTGGCGGCTTGGGCACGGCTGCCATCAGCCTGGTCACATCCAAGATCCCCGGCTTCCGTGATGCTGAAGTCGGCGCAGCTGTTGCAGGCATGGGCGGCGCACAGCGCCAGAGCCTTGTGCAGGCTGGTAAAGAGATCGCCAAGGGCACATTCAAAGAGGGTGTGTTGGAGGAACTGCCGCAGTCTGCCCAGGAGCAGGTTTTCACCAATCTGGCATTGGGCAAGCCATGGGACGAGGGCGTGCCAGAGGCTGCCGCCCAGGGCATGGTGGCCGGTGCCGGTATGGGCGGCGGCATGAACACCTATTCGGCTGCCCGTAACGCCATCGGCCAGGCTGGGGAACAAAAGCCCATCACACCTGAATCCGGAAGCGCACCCCAGCCAGCGCCAGCACAGAGCGAAGCGCCAATCACATCGCAAACGGTCACAGCGCCCGATGCTGCCGTGACCCAGCCCACCGAGGCCGAGAAAGCACTGCGCACGCCTGTATCGCTCACTGCCCTGGACCGGGTGAACGAGATCGATGGCGAGATCTCGCGCATTGCCGAGCGCACCCAGGAACTGAGCGCCGATAACGGGTACGGCCCCGCCTTTGACCAGGAACGCGCCGAACTGGCCACCAAAGCCCAGGAGTTGGCCCGCGAGCGCGCTGGTATCGCCCAGACTTGGCCAAAGGCCCAGCCGGGCGCATCTACCAGTTTCTCGACCGAGGCAGGCGTCAAGCTCGATGGCCAGTACGCCCTGATGGATGCCGCCGACCTGGTGACATCGCATGACGAGAGCCTGCGCCCCAACGGCTTGTACCCCCAGGAATTGCAGCCCCGCGACCGCAGTCGTTCGGCCAGCGAGTTGCAGGTCTCCAGCATTGTGCAAAAGCTCGACCCGGCCCGCTTGGGCTTGTCGGCTGATGCCGCCACGGGCGCGCCGATTGTTGGCGCTGATGGCCTGGTGGAGTCTGGCAACGCCCGCACCATCGCCCTCAAGCGCGTGTACCAGGCCAATGGCCAGAAGGCTGAGGACTACAAGGCCTGGCTGCGCGAGAACGCCGGTCAATTTGGCCTGACACCAGAGGCGGTGGATGGCTTGGCCAAGCCGGTGCTGGTGCGCCTGCGCCAGACCCCAGTGAATCGCGCCGAGTTCGCACGCCAGGCTAATGCCTCGACCGTGCAGCGCATGAGCCCCAGCGAGCAGGCCGTGTCTGACTCCAAGCGCCTGTCATCCCTGGAAGGGCTGAACCCTGACGATGCCGGTGACTTCACCTCGTCCTACGACTTCATCCGCCAGTTCATGGCCATGCTGCCGATCACTGAGCAGTCGGACATGGTGGAGTCCGATGGCCGCCTGTCCACGTTCGGCTACCGGCGCATCCAAAACGCCGTGCTGGCCAAGGCCTACGGTGACTCGCCCACGCTGCGCCGCATGACCGAGAGCATGGATGACAACCTGCGCAACGTCACCAAGGCACTGGTGCGTGTGGCCCCGACCATTGCAGCGTCACGTGAGCGCATGCAGGCCGGGACCTTGTACGAGGCCGACATTGCGCCGGATCTTCTGGCCGCCGTTGAAGGCCTGTCCGCCCTCAAGGAAAAGGGCTGGAGCGTGGCCGATGAACTTGGCCAAGGCGACCTCACGGGCGCGAAGTACTCGCCCGAGGCTTCCCAGCTTTTGACGCTGTTGGCCGACAACATTCGCAGCCCGCGCCGCATCGCTGAGTTTGTGCAGCGTTACTACGAGGCATTGCAAGCGGCTGGAGACCCCAGCCAAGGCTCGATCTTTGGCGACACCGCTGCCCCGGCACGCGCCGACCTTCTGAAATCTGCACAAGGAAATGACAATGGCAACACTGCCCAAGACACCCAGCGGCGAGACCCTGGAGAAGGTGCGCAAACTGATGCGCAAGGTGGACAGCAATCCCAAGATGCGCCGGGCAATCGAGGCGGCGATCAAGGCGATGGGGCTGCCCGCGCCGCTGCCGCAACCCAAGCAGGAGAGCAAAGCGAATGGGTGATGTTCCCGCCCGACACCGGCACCATCGGCATTCCTCGTGCCGAAATGCCCCAGGTCAAGGGCGAGCATCGCGGCGCGCTGATTCAGTTCCTACAAGGCAAGGGCATCGAGCACAAGACGGTCGAGCGCCCAGCCGCTGACCTCAAGCCGACCCAGGCCGAGTTTTCCAGCAAGAAGGCTGAGCGCTGGAAAGAAGTGCGCGATGGCGTGGACCGCTCTGTGCTGGCCTCATCCGATGGCTACGTGCTGGACGGGCATCACCAGTGGGTGGCTGCCCTGGCCATGAATGAGCCGGTCAAGGTCATCGAGTTTGATGCGCCTATCCGCGACCTGATGGCCGCCACGTTCCAGTTCCCGAGCGTCAAGCGCTCAGATGGCGCTGCAACCGACCAGGCGCGCGCCCAGACCCGCCAGGATTTCAAGGACGCCATGGCTGACCTGGCCATGATCGCCACCCGTCACCAGCGCTTGATGATGGTCCCGGAAAAGACACCGGACCTCATGCCTACGCTGATCCGCCTGATGGAGGCCGGTATCAAGGAAGTGGGTTACAGCCTCAAGGACCTGGTGGCCTACGTCAAGCAGGCGCTCAAGAACGATCCAAAGCTCAAGACCTTCTGGAACAAGATCGGCACCGATCTGTACCGCAAGGCTGCCGAGCAGGCCATGGCCCGCGAGTCGGCGCGGCGTGTGGATGATCTGTTTGCCGCTGCCGAGGCCCGTATGGGTCAGCAAGACCTGTTTGGTGATGCGCTGGCCAACCTGGCAGACAAGCCCAAGGCCGCCATGATCGATGGCCGCCCGTATGACATGAAGCGGGACAACTTCACCCCGCCCAGCGTTGACACATTCATGGACGCCGGTGTGCTTGAGCGTGCCGATGGCTACGTCGAGAAGTACTACAAGGATCGGCCCGCCGTTGCGATCACAAATGAAGAGCGCCAGCGCGCAGAGGGGATGCTGACGCCGATCATTCGTAAGGCTGAGGATGTGAAGGCAGAGTATGACCAGAAGGTGATCGACATCGCTGGCCGCACCAATGCCATTGGCCAAATGATCGCGCCCATCAAGGGCTTGAAGCGGGCTGCGGAGAAGCTGGTCAAGGAAGAAAACTTCGATGTTGGCGGCATGAAGGACATGCTGCGTTCAACCATCGTTGTGCAGTCTTACGCCGAGGCCCAGCAAGTGCTGGACGAGATCGAAAAGGAATTCAAGCTCCTGCGCAAGCCAAAGAACCGCACCAGCGAATTTGCCCTGACCTGGAGCGGCGGTGAGTTGCCTGCCGAAGATCGCCAGGTCTACGGTGGCTATGCCGATGTGCTGGTCAATGTGGTGATGCCTAACGGTGTGATCGGTGAGATCCAGATTAACGTGCCGCAGATGCTGGCTGCCAAAGAGGGCCAGGGGCACAAGCTGTACGAGGCGCAAAGAGAAGCGCCCAAGGATTCACCGCTTGGGCGCGAGATTGGTCAGTCGATGACCGAGTTTTACGATGCAGCGTTTGCGGCAGCGGCGGCCAAAAAGCCAGCCGGATCAGCGCTGACCGATATGCCGCCAGCCGGTAGCTCGCGCGCAGGGGCAAGCGACACGCCATCGTCGGCCAGTTTGAACACCCTGCCATCAGGGAATTCAACAAACCAGTCACCGCCGAAGGTCGGCACGAAACGGCAACCGTCCGGGAATTCGTCTGGGACTCTCATTTCAACACCTCTCGACACAACTGTACCACAAATATCCGGAAATGGATATACTGGCAAGAAAACTGGAGATCAAGATGCAAACGATAACGCTGGTCAAGGACGCGATCAAGGAGAAGGCCCCCGCGCTGTATCGCAGCCTGGCGGCAAGCGGCCAACTCAACGAGTACGCCCAGGACCTGGCGGATCAGATCTCTTCGCAGGTGGTGACGCTGACGCAAACACAGCGGATCAAGGAGGGGTGGGACAAGCTGGGGCCGATGGAGTGCGCGGCCAGGATGCGAACGGCAAGCAGCCTCAACCGCGAGATCGTGCTGGCCGAAATGCTGGAGTTCCCGCAGGACGGGACATCCCCGCAAAGTCCGGACGAAACTACGCCTTCGGACCCACAGACCTGAGCTACGAGGGCAGTTGGTTCAAGAAGGCCGAGCAGAACCTCGAAGCCATTGAACTGCTGCTGTCGCTGGAGAAGGATGGCCGCCAAGCCAACCGCGAAGAGCAGGCGAAGCTGGCCAAGTTCATTGGCTGGGGCGCTTCCGAGATCGCCAACAACCTGTTTGGCGACAAGCTGGACAAGGCCGCTGATGCGCTGACCAACTACGACGAGGCCATCGCCGCCCTGGGTGATCGCCCGTTCCTGACAAACGCCCGATACGGCGAGTACGCACCAGCGTTCCGGGTCTTGCAATACCGCAACCCGCAGTTGACCTGGTACACGGCGGGCAACATCACCCGCGAGATGCTGGACAAGGCCAAGCCCGAGCCCAGCGTGCGCAAGTGGGTGGAGTTGCGCAACCGCCTCAAGGCGTCCATGTCCGAGAAGGAATGGGCCGAGGCCTCGCGCTCGACCCAGTACGCCCACTACACCAGCAAGGAAGTGGTGCGCTCGATGTGGCGCGCACTGGAGCGCATGGGCTTCAAGGGTGGGGCCATCCTGGAGCCAGGCGCTGGCATTGGCGTGTTCCCTGGCCTCATGCCTGCCGCCATGGCTGCCAACTCGATCTACACCGGCATCGAGTTCGATTCGTTCACTGGCCGCATCCTTAAGCAACTGCTGCCCGATGAGCGCATCCTGGTGGAGTCCTTTGTGGATTCCAAGCTGCCCAAGAACTTCTATGACGTGTCGGTCGGCAACCCGCCGTTTTCCGGCACCAAGATCCTGAGCGACCCAGAGTACGCAAAGCGGGCATTCAGCCTGCATGACTACTTCTTTGCCAAGTCGATTGACCGCACCAAGCCGGGCGGTCTGGTGGTGTACGTCACCAGCCGCTACACCATGGACAAGCTCGATGACAAGGCGCGCCAGTACCTGGCTGACCGTGCGGACCTGGTGGGTGCAATTCGCCTGCCTCAAACCGCCTTCAAGCAAAACGCCGGTACCGAGGTGGTCACAGATGTGATCTTCCTGCGCAAAAAAGTGCCAGGTGAGACCTTCGAGGGCGCTCAGTCCTGGGGCAAGTCGGTGCCGCTCAAGGTCAACGGCAACGACTACAACATCAACGAGTACTTCGTGGCCAACCCGGACATGGTGCTGGGCACGCACTCCGATGCGGGCTCCATGTACAAGGACCGCGAGTACACAGTCGCGCCGCTCGATGGCGACATCGAGGCCCTGTTCGACAAGGCGATCAACCGCTTGCCCGAGGGCATTTACACCGCCGAGCGAGGCTCTTCCGCCGAAGCGGCCAAGGTCCGCGAGATCGACTTCAACCCCAAGGCCAAGAAAGAGGGCAACTACTACGTCAGCGAATCCGGCGCGCTGATGGTGCGTGAGGGCGGTGTGGGCCAGCGCGTGGAACTGCGCTCGCAGGCCGATGTGCAGTTGGTCAAGGACTTCGTACCGCTGCGTGACGCCCTCAAGCAAGCGCACTACGACCAGTTGAACGAGGGTGATTGGGAAACCAGCATCAAGGCGCTGCAAAAGGCCTATGCCGACTTCACCAAGAAGCATGGCCAGATCAACCAATTCACGCTCAAGTCCGTCAAGTCCAAAGTGGTCGATGAGGACACGGGCGAGACCTACACCGATGAAACCCAGGTGCGTGTCTACACCCTGCTGCGCAAGCTGGAGGATGACCCGGATTACACCCTGGTCGCGGCGCTGGAGACCATCAACGAGGACACGGGCGAGATCAAGCCCAGCGCCTTCCTGACCGAGCGCGTGCTGGGCAAGCCCGATGCTGCCAGCGTCAACACCCCAGTCGATGCAATGCTGTCATCGCTCAACGATGTGGGGCATGTGGACATCCCTCTGATCGCCCAGCGCGTGGGATTGACCGAGGCCGAGACCATCGAGGCTTTGGGCTCCGCTATCTATGAGGACCCCGCTGTCAGTTGGGTGACTTCCGACGAGTACTTGAGCGGCAACGTCAAGCGCAAACTGGATGAAGCCCGCACGGCTGCCAAGACCGACAAGCGCTTTGAGCGCAACGTGGCGGCGCTCGAAGCTGCCCAGCCCGCGCCTAAGACCCCAAGCCAGATCAATGTGGGCATCGGCATGAACTGGGTGCCCGGCTCTGTGTACAGCCAATTCCTGCGCGAGTTGGCCGGTGTGCGCGCCCAGGTGTCCTGGAATGAGCGCACCAAGCAATGGTCCGTACAGGAGACCAGCGGCGGCAAGACCATGCAGGCCACCGCCGACTGGGGCACGGCTGATCGAAACGTGACGGACATCATGGAGCATGCCTTGACCGGCAGGCCCATTCGCATCACCAAGAGCCAGGGCACAGGCAAGGACAAGACCACGGTCTTTGACGCCGCCGCCACCGAAGCGGCCAACCAGAAGCTCGAAGCGCTGCGCGAGGCCTTCGGCAACTGGGTGTGGAAGGATGCTGAGCGCACCGATAGCCTGGTGCGGATCTACAACGATACCTTCAACACCACGGTGCCGCGATCCTTTGATGGTCGCCACCTGACGCTGCCCGGCACCTCCAAGGCGTTCAGCGTGTTCGATCACGTCAAGCGCGGGGCCTGGCGCATCATCCAGCGCGGCAACACCTACTTGGCGCATGCCGTGGGTTCTGGCAAGACCTTCCAGATGGTGATTTCCGCCATGGAGCAAAAGCGCTTGGGCCTCATCAAGAAGCCCATGATCGTGGTGCCCAACCACATGCTCAAACAGTTTGCGCACGAGTGGCAGATGCTTTACCCGGCTGCCCGCCTGATGGTGGCCGACGAAAAGAACTTCCACACCGACAACCGCCGCCGCTTCGTCTCGCGTGTGGCGCTGTCTGACCTCGATGGCGTGGTCATCACGCACAGCGCTTTCAAGCTGCTGGATCTGGACCCCGAGTTCAAAAGCAAGATGATCGAGGAGCAGCTGGATTACATGCGCGCCGCCCTGGAAGAGGCTGAGGCCGAAGATGGCAAGGGCGGCAAGAAGTCCCCGCGCATCAAGCAGATCGAAAAGCAGATCGAGAACATGGAGCAAAAGCTGGAAGCTGCCATGGCATCGACCGGCAAGGACACCAACGTCCGATTCGATGAACTGGGTGTGGACATGCTCTACGTGGACGAGGCCCACGAGTTCCGCAAGCTCGATTTCACGACTTCGCGCCAGGTTAAGGGCATCAACCCGCAAGGCTCTGCCCGCGCCTTTGACCTGTACATGAAGTCCCGCTACCTGGAGCAAAAGAACCCAGGCCGCTCGCTGGTGATGGCATCGGGCACGCCCGTGACCAACACCCTGGCCGAGTTGTACACGGTGCAAAAGTTCATGGACCGCCAGGCCCTGGAAGATCGCGGCATCGAGGACTTCGACTCTTGGGCCTCGATGTTCGGGCGCGAGCGCACGGTGCTGGAGCCCAACGCCGCTGGCAAGTACGAGCCTGTGACCCGGTTCAGCAAGTTCGTGAACGTGCCCGAGTTGACCCAGATGTTCCGCGAGTTCGCGGACGTGCTGACTTCGGACACCCTGGCTGCTTTGCTGGGCGACAAGCGCCCGAAAGTGGAGAACGGATCTCGCAAGATCATCGTCACACCCAAGACTGAGGCCTATGACGGGTATCAGTCCGACCTGTCCGCCCGTGTGGAGAAGTCACGCGCCTGGAAGCCGACCAAGGACGAGCCGAACAACCCGGACCCGATGATCCGCATCATTGGCGATGGCCGCCTGGCTGCCATCGACATGCGTTTTATCGACCCATCGCTGCCCAGCGATCCGGACTCCAAGCTCAACCGCATGATCGATGACGTGATTCGTGTCCTGGATGAGACCAAGGACATGGAGTACCGCGACAAGGCGGGCAACGTCGAGCCCAACAAGGGCGCGGCCACGATGGTGTTTTCTGATCTGGGCTTTGGTGAGGGTGTCGCTGCCAATCGCGGCTTCAACGCCCGCGCCTGGTTTGAAAAGCGCCTGCGTGATGCTGGCGTGCCCATGAACCAAGTGGCTTTCATGTCTGACTACAAGAAGTCGGCGGACAAGCTCAAGCTGTTCAAGGACGTGAACGCTGGCCGGGTGCGCCTGTTGGTCGGCTCCAGCAAGAACATGGGCACCGGCGTGAACGCACAGCAGCGCCTCAAAGCCCTGTTCCACCTGGATTCGCCGTGGTACCCCGCTGACCTGGAGCAGCGCGAGGGCCGCATCGTGCGCCAGGGCAACAAGAATCCGCTGGTGCAGTTGTACGCCTACGCCGCCAAGGGCACTTACGACGAGAACATGTGGAAGATGCTCGCATCCAAACAGTTCTTCATTGACCAAGCCCTGAGCGGTGACGCAAACCTGCGCGAGTTGGAGGATCTGGACAGCCAAAGCCAGTACGACCTGGCAGCCGCCATGGTGGCCGAAGATCCGCGCATCCTGCAACTGGCAGGGGCACGCGCCGAAATCGAGAAACTTCAGCGCCTGTACCGCGCCCACGAGGACCAGCGCGCCCGCTTCAAGTCTCAGTACGACATGGCACGCACTACGGTGCAGTTCAACGAAAAGCGCATGCCCGAGGCCGAGAAGATGGCCGCCCTGGTGCAGGACCTGTCTGGCGACAAGTTCCGCGCCAAGGTGATGGGCAAGACCCTGGCCGAGCGCGCCGACTGGGCCGATGCCCTGATCGCCAAGTACAAAGACTTGACCGCCAGGGGCGAGACCAAGCCCCTGACCATTGGCGAGATCTCCGGTTTCCCCGTGGTTTTCGGCGGTGAGACGGTTGCAGGCCAGTTCATGACCAAGGTGATGCTGGGCACGCCCGACCCGATCTTGCTGATCGCGGATGCCGGTACCAGCCCCATTGGCGTGGCCATGCGTGCGCAAAACGCCGTGTCAGATGTGGCCAGGCTGCCCGCCAAGATGCGCGAGCGCATCACCGAGGCCAAAGCGCAGATCGATGCGCTGACCAGCCGCCTGGAGTCGCCTTTCCCGATGGCTGGCATGCTGGCCGACAAGGTGAAAGAGGCCAACGACCTGGAGGACATGATCGCCTCCGATTCCAAGCCCAAGACCTGGCGCGTGGAAAACAAGGCCTCTGGCCTGGGCTTTGATGTGCAGGCCACCAATGCCGACGAGGCCATCACCAAGGCAGTTTCCACCAATGGCGGTGCTGCTGAGGACTGGATGGCCACTGAGGCGTCAGAGGTCAAACCCGCAGATGACACCCGACTGTCTCGCGGCGCTGGCGCTGCGTCCGGCGGTGTGAGCGTCGATGACCTGGACGCCATGGTGCGCGGCGTTAAGGCAACGATGCCCAACATGCCCAAGGTGACGGTGCTGGCTGACCCCAGTAAGGCTCCCAAGGGCTTGCGCGAGTACATCATTCGCCAGGATGCCTGGGATGACGTGGAAGGCGCATTCCACGAGGGCGGGCTGTACCTGTTTGCATCGGGCCTGTCTGACATCGCCCGCGCCGAGCACGTGTTGCTTGAGCATGAGGCCGCCCACTTTGGCCTGCGCGCCTTGCTGGGTGACAGCCTCAAGACCGCCATGGCCCTGGTGTCTGCCAACAACGCCAACGTGCGCCGGGCGGCCTTCGAGATCCAAAAGCGCGGCAACAAGATGTCCACCGCTGAGGCTGTGGAAGAGGCCATTGTGGACATTCCGACCGCCCAACTGGCCAAGCTCAAGGGCTGGCGCAAGGTGACGGTCATGGTGCGCGACTGGTTGCAGGCGCACGGCTTCACGAACCTGGCCAACAAACTGAGCGACTTGCTTGAAGGCAGCTTGTCCCAGCAGCAGCGCGCCGACCTGTTCGTCGCTGAACTGGTGCGCGGTGCACGCGAGTACGTGGCTGGCAAGAGCCCCGTGAGTCGGGTGGGTTATATGGGCGACACCCGCCTGTCCACCACGCTCAAGGATGACATCGAGCGCCAGGAGAAGTGGCTGCAAACCGAGGCCCGCGCCCGCGGCTTTACCGATGTCGAGGACATGCTGGCCAAGGACTACCCCCTGTTTGAGCGCCTGGCCGCCAAGTGGCGCGAGAAGAACCCGGCAGAGGATGGCGTGATGCTTTCGCGCCGCAAGGATGCCCGCGAGCGCGCAGACGAGATCCTGAGCCAGAAGGCTGGCAGCCGCGCCCCGCTGGATGCCTTGGCCAAGGGTTTGACCCGCATCACCGGCATCGAGCGCCTGACCGGCGCAATCTACGACCGGGCGGGCTACCTGCTGGACCGCTACACCCCCGAGACCATCAAGGCCGGTGTGGTGGCCGACTATGGCGTGCCCCAGGCTGTGATCGATCAGCGCGTGCTGCTGCAAGGTCGCCAGCGGGTGCAGCTGCGCAAGGCCGGTGAGTTGATCGAAAAGCTCTCAACCCTGACCCGCGAAGAGTCTCGCGTGGCCTACGAGTGGATGAACATGGACGGTGCCGACCCCAAGGCCTACGTGTCCATGATGCAAGGCCTGCCCGAGGAATCGGTCAAGGTGTTGCAGGACGTGCAAAAGATGATCGATCAGCTCTCGCGTGAGGCGGTGCGACTTGGCCAACTGAGCCCCGAGGCTTACGAGGCCAACAAGTACGCCTACCTGCGCCGCAGCTACGCCAAGCACATCCTGGAGCAGACCGCAGGCGAAAAAGCCAAGCGCGCTCGGGTGATCTCCATCCTGGGCGATCAGTACAAGGGCCGTGGCCTGACCGAGGCCGCCACCATGGCCAAGCTCAAGAACACCGCACCCGAGTGGTGGGGCCGCAAGCTGGTCAAGGGCAAAGCCGATGCAGGACTCAAGGGCGAGAAGTTCGTGCGCCTGGAGCGCCGCGCCGCATCGGGCGAGGGCACCAAGCCGCTGGAAGGCATGGAAGGCAAGGCCTTGGGCAAGTTGCTGGAGGTGGCGTACTGGCCAGCCGGTGAAACCATCCCGAGCCAGTACTCGGAATGGTCCAAGGCGGGCACGTTCGAGGTGCGGGACGTGAAGGGCGAGAACGTCATTTTCTGGCGCGACTTCACCAAGGACGAGCGCGAGACCATGGGCGAAGTCGATGAGGCCCGCTTTGCCATTGCCAAGACCCTGCACGGCATGATCCATGACGTGGAGGTGGGCCGCTACCTGGAGTGGATGGCGCACAGTTACGCATTGAAGGAAGGCGAGACCATCCCCGGCGAGGTGGTGGAAGCGTCTGAGCGCTACCGCGACACCTTCAAGCCCGGCGAGTGGGTGCGTGTGCCTGACACCAAGATCAGCGGCACCAGCGTGGCCAAGTACGGCAAGCTCGCTGGCCGCTACCTGCCTGGCCCGGTCTGGAATGACCTGCGTCAGGTGGTCAATGGCCAGTTCAAGCCCTTTGGTGACACCTATGCCCAGATCCTGAGCATGTGGAAAACCGCCAAGACCGCGCTGTCGCCAGCCGTGCACATGAACAACGTCATGTCCAACTTCGTCATGGCCGACTGGCATGACGTGGGCGCGGCTCATGTGGCCAAGTCCCTGCGCCTGATCCTGGCCGCAAGCCAGCGCGAAGGCCAGGGCGCGCTGGGCGGTTTGGGCAACCAGTTGGCCAAGGCTGGTATTGCCGACCGTGAGGCTGCCCGCGAGATCCTGAACCGCTACACCGACTCAGGCGGCGATGTGGGCTCATGGGTGACGAACGAAATTGCCAAGGATCAGCTGGAGCCCCTGTTGGCCAAGCTGGAGCAGGAGTTGGCCGCCACGGGCGGGCAGTCTGCCCAGGCTGAAGTGGGCGTGATGTCGGCGCTGCAAAACGCCCTGATGCTGCGCTTCCCGACCGCCTGGGAGGCCTTCAAGGGCTCCAAGCCCGGCAAGGTCATCGGCACCGAGGCCAACAGCCTGATCGACCTGTACCAGTCTGAGGACGATGTTTTCCGCCTGGCTGCCTGGCTTAAGGCCAAGGAAGAGGGCGCAACCGACATCGATGCGGGCAAGGCTTCGCGCCGCTCATTCCTGGACTACGGCATTAACGCGCCATGGATTCAGGCCATGCGCCAGTCTGCCTGGCCGTTCATCAGTTTTACCTACCGCGCTGTGCCCATGTTGTTGGAAACGGCTGGCAAGAAGCCGCACAAGCTCATGAAGCTGATGATTCTGGCCGGTGCACTCAACGCCTTTGGCGGCATGCTGGCCGGTGGCGATGGCGACGATGAAGAGCGCAAGCTGCTGCCCGAAGAGAAGGCCGGGAAGATCTGGGGCATGGTGCCTAAGCTCATCCGCATGCCTTGGAACGATCAGCACGGCTCGCCGGTCTACCTGGACATCCGCCGCTTCATCCCGGTGGGCGATGTGTTCGACGTGGGCGCTGGCCAAGCCGCCGTACCGGTCTTGCCTGGCATGATGCCTGGCGGTCCGCTGGTGCTTTTTGGTGAGGTGGTGTTCAACAAGTCGGCATTCACCGGCAAGCCGATCACCTTGGACACCGACACGCCGCTGCAAAAAGCTCAGAAGGTGTCCGATCACCTGTACAAGGCCTTTGCGCCCAACGTGCTGGGCCTTCCAGGCACCTACGCCACCACGGGGGTGTCAGAGGCTGCGCAGGGCAAGACCGATGCCTTTGGCCGCGAACAGTCAGTGGCCCAGGCCGTGGCATCATCCTTTGGGGTGAAGCTGGGCAGCTACCCGGCTGACGTTCTGCGCCGCAACCTCAACGCCAAGGCCCAGGCCGAGATCGCAGAGGTCGAGAAGAACATCGCCCAACTTAAGCGCCAGCGTCAGACCAACCGGATCTCGCAAGATGAGTTCCAGGAGGCCGTGCAGGTCGAAGTCCAGAAAAAGACCAAGATCATGCGAGACCTGGCTGAGAAGGTGAAGTGATGGGGGAGGGCGGGCGCACTGCGCGCCCGTCTACCTAATTGATCTTCCCGGTTGATAGAATCTAGTTATCTCGTGCAGATCGTGTCCGAATGATGCACGCCCTTGTCTTGTAGAGGACTTCTGAGCATGGCATCATTCATGGTATCGCCTTGTGTTGCACTGCAACAAAACCAATCAATTCAAGCACTTGGCAGTGCTATTGAGAATTGAGTGGGAATGATTTGATGTCTGGCAGCGCCAGGCACTGAAAGGCGCAAAACGCCGCTAAGCCCGCACCACAGCGGGTTTTTTTACGTCCGCTGTTCGGCATTGACTGGCAGCAACTTGACCCACCAAGCAGACCCTGCCGATGGCATGGCCCGTGGTACCGCTTACCTGATACCATATCCATTCTCGGAATACCATGCGGCACTTATCCACAGGTGCATGGTACTGAAACGGCGTAAGTCGTTGATTTTCAACAGGAAAGGAGTTCCTGGAGTGACCATAAAAATCATGGTATCGGGCGGCCATTTGAGGGGTGCGCCATGCTGACCGATACCAAGCTGCGCAACCTCAAGCCCAAGGAGTCGCTGTACAAGGTGCCCGACCGCGATGGCATGTATGTGGCGGTGACGCCTGCCGGTGCGGTGTCCTTTCGCTACAACTACTCGATCAACGGTCGCCAGGAGACTTTGACCATTGGCCGCTATGGCGTTGGCGGCCTCACGCTGGCTGAGGCCCGCGAGCGCCTGCATGAAGCCAAGAGGATGATCGCTGATGGAAGATCTCCGGCGCGGGAGAAGGCCCGCGACAAGGCACGTGTCAAAGATGCCAAGTCGTTTGGCGCGTGGGCCGAGAAGTGGCTGCGTGGCTACGAGATGGCCGACTCCACCCGAGACATGCGCCGCTCGGTCTATGAGCGGGAGTTGAAGCCCAAGTTTGCGGCCAAGCTGCTCGAAGAGTTCACGCACGAGGATCTGCGGCTGCTGACCGATACCATCGTGGAGCGCGGCGCACCGGCCACCGCCGTGCACGTGCGCGAGATCGTGATGCAGGTCTACCGCTGGGCCTCTGAGCGCGGCAAGAAGGTGGATAACCCCGCCGACCTGGTGAGGCCTTCGGCCATTGCCAAGTTCAAACCCAGGGAGCGGGCGCTGTCGCCCGAGGAAATCGGCATCATGTACCAGTACCTGGACACGGTGGGCACCGGCCCCCAGTTCAGGGCGGCGGCTAAGCTGCTGCTGCTGACCCTGGTGCGCAAGTCGGAACTGTCCGATGCCAAGTGGTCCGAGATCAACTTCACTGAGGGGGTGTGGACGATCCCCAAGGAGCGGATGAAGCGGCGTAATCCGCACAACGTCTACTTGTCCAGGCAGGCGCTGGACTTCTTCATTGCGCTCAAGACTTTTGCGGGCGGCTCAGACTACGTGCTGCCATCGCGCTACGACATCGACAAGCCGATGAGTTCGGCCACGCTTAACCGGGTGCTGGAGGTGGTTTACACCAATGCTCAGAAGGACGGGAAGGCCTTGGCCAAGTTTGGGCCGCATGACCTGCGGCGCACGGCCAGCACGTTGCTGCATGAGGCCGGGTACAACACGGATTGGATCGAGAAGGCCCTGGCCCACGAACAAAAGGGCGTGAGAGCGGTGTACAACAAGGCCGAGTACCGCGAGCAGCGCACGGCCATGTTGCAGGACTGGGCAGACATGATCGACGGGTGGACGCTCAAGCGGCCACAGCCTGCGGCGTGATGCCTGGGCGCATGGCCTGGACGCCAGACAGCTTGCGCTGCTGAATCCAGGCCTCCACCTCGTCCAACTGCCACGCCACGTTGCGACTGGTCAGAGCAATGCGGCGCGGGAAGTCGCCGCGCTGCTCCATGTCGTAGATCGCCCGCTCAGACAGCGGGATCATTCCGAGAAGAGTTTTGCGGTTGATGAGTCTGGTCATTGTTTATCCGGATGCGGGTATTTGATGACAAGCCGATGCCTCAGTGAGGCACAGCTTCCTCTCCTGGCAGGTCGGTGCGCTCCAGCCGGTCGGCGGTGCCGCGCAGCATTTCCACCGCGATGCCCTTGTCGAAGTCGGCGGCAATGCAGCCGCTGAGGGCGGCCATGAACCCGGAGTAGAACTGCGCAACGCTTTTGGCGTTGGCCGTGGGTTGTTGCTGCACCTGTTTAATGATGGGCATCACGCACTGGATGAAGATGTCGGTGCCAATCGTTGTTGGGCTGCCGGTGAATGTGAGTTGTTGATCTTGTTCGCTCATGGGTGGATCTCGGTGGGTAGGCGCTAAAAGGGGATGTCGTCATCCATGTCGTCAAAGCCGCTGCGCTGCACGGGCGGGCGATCAGGGCGCGCCTGGCCGGATGCCTGAGCAGCTGCTGGGCGCTGGGCGGGCTGGCCAGCATTGCTGCCGCCACCTTGTCCGCCTTCGCGGCTACCCAGCATCTTCATGTCTTGCATGCGGATCTCGTGGGAGACCTTTTCGGTTCCGTCTTTGTCGGCATAGCCTCGTTGGATCATCTTTCCTTCGATGAACACTAGCGAGCCCTTGCGCAAGTACTCGCCCACGATCTCGGCCTGTCTGCCGAAGGCGGTGATGCGGTGCCAGGTGGTTTCTTCCTTGACCTCGCCGCTGGCCTTGTCCTTCCACTTCTCGGTGGTGGCCATCGAGAAGTTGCAGACTGCCTCGCCGCTGGGCATGTACCGGACTTCCGGATCACGGCCAAGCCTGCCGATAAGCTGGGCCTTGTTCAGCATTCGGTCTGCTCCTTGTCCTGGCTCGCAGCTTCTTGGCTGGCCATTTCGGGCTGCACGCCACTGGTCATGAGTTCAATGACCTCATTGGCGGTGGCGGCGCGGACCGTGAACTGGTTGATGGCTGCATGTCGCAGGGCTTGTGCCTGGTTGCTGGCTTGCACCAGGCGGGGTGCACCGGCTTTGTCGGTGACGATGTAGGGGCGTGTTGCGCTCATGGTGTTCTCTCAGAATTTCTTGCCGCCTTCTGCGGCGCGGTTTTCGATCTTGTGGTCGGCGCGGGTGGCGTTGTAAGCCAGCTTTTCCGCGATGGCTCCAGCCAGGTCCAGTTGCAGGCCCCCGGCCATGTCAAAGCAACGAATCACGGCATCGGCCAGTTCCACCTCCAGCATGGGGCGGTGGGGCAACTTGTCATCCATCAGGCCTTTGCGTGCCCCTTCCATGGCTTCGCTGACCTCGCTGTGCACAAGGCAAAGCAGTTCACCGATGTTTCGCGGCGGGAGAAGGTGAGGCGTCTTCATGTAGGCGTACTCGCCCACAAGTTGCTTGCCATTCAGGATGTCGAGCCACCAGCCGCTGGCCTTGGCCAAGCCGTGGCATTGGCGTTGCAGGACACCGGCAGACAGTCGGACCTGATCGGGGTTTAGGGTGAAGTCGCTCATGCCTCACCCCCTGCCAGGCGCTGCTTGAGCAGATAGCCCTCCAGCTGCCAGATCTTCTCGCGGGCATCGCCGTAAGCGATGGACCGACCGATCTCCTGGTCGAAGTTCTCGCGGCTGGCGGCGGCGCTTTGGCCAATGACATTGAAGCCATTGCGCAAAGTCAGGCAGCACACGGTCACGGTGGTGCCGGGAAACACGTGGTACTGCTCGTGCACGATTACGGCGTTGATGTCGTCAGGGCTCAGGCGTGGGGCGTTAAGCCCCTTGTCCTGGAGGGCCTGCTCAATTTGCTGTTCGCTGTTCATGGTTGCAGGCCTTTCGTTAGTTCTTGGAGTACTCGCCCAGCAAGACCGGGACGATCAGGCTTGCTGCGCTGTACTGGTTTTCGCGCAGCGCCTTGCGGGTCAGTTCGGCCAGTTCTTTGGCCATGGCTTCCTGGTGCTCTTCGAGCTTGATGATGCGCAGCGAGATCGAGGGCTTGTCGTTGGAGGTGATAACGCTCAGGCGCATGACGAACGTGCGCGACTCCAGGCCGTGATAAGGCTCACAGGTGAAGTGAATGAACGTGGGCAGTGGGTCCTTGCTGGTGGCCGACACCTGCTCAAAGCTGCTTTTGCTGGCGCTCAGGCTCTGTTCGGCGCTTTCGACCTTGCGCATGGCTTCGATGCTCATCTTGCGCACAGCGGCCACGGCATGGGCGATCACGATGGGGCCATCGTCGTTGAAGCACTGGATCTGAGCCGCCCAGTCCTCGATGAACTCGGCCACGCCTGATTGGGTCATGGCGCGACCGCTGGCGTGCGTGAGTAGGCTGGTGTAGGCCGATGTTTTCTCCAGGACCAAAGCGGCCTTGTTGTCGGCATGGCCAGGCTTTTCCGGGGTGCCCAGGTTCAGCACGGCCACCGATTTCATGGCGTCCTGGCTGACGAACACGCATGCGCCTTCTTCCTTGTGGGCCTTGACGTATTCCGCAAAGTCCTCGGCGGCGCTGGTGGCCATGGTGCCGCGAGCGCGGCGGCGATTGGGCAAGTACTGCTCCAGGTCGCGGGTGTCGAATTTCTCGGGCAGGGCTACGACAGCCCGGTCCTCAAACGCATGCGAAATCGCGTTACTGGCTTGCAGGATGGATGCGCCATCCTGGAGGACTTCAATTGCTTCTTTGTCGAACATGTTGTGATTCCTATTTGCTGTGGTTGGTGGGCCTACTTGCTGCCTGTCTCCATTGCTGCGCTTCTCGGGACTTCGACCCATTCGGGCTGACTGTGACAATGGACGGAACTTCGTCGGCTTTCGCCTGCCCTGGTGTGACTTCTCACTTCCGGACAGCTTTCGGCCCGTAATTGCTTAGGCGGTGGGGAATGACTGTTGGCGGTTCTCTTTGTCCAAGAGGCTGGGCTGCGCCAGCGTCAAGCGGCCATACTTGCCCACGTGCAAGACAGTCGCGCCGCTGGTCTCTTCGCTCTTCTTGCCCATGGATGTGGGGCGCGTGAACTTGGTGTCGTGCTGGATGCGCACCTGGTGGGTGCCCATGATCTGCTCGATCTTGAATTTCACGGTGACTTCGGCCACTCGGCCAAAGTCCACGGCTGCGGCGGCTGATTCGCTCAATGCCTGAGACATCAGCAATTCAAACTGCCCACCATCCAAGTCGGTGATGAACTCCGGGACATCGGTGGGCGCTGTGGTGGGGCGGTTGGTGGTTTCGTGCATGGTTGCTCCTGGTGGTTGGTGATGGGCGGCCTACTCGCTGCGTCCGGTTGCGCTGTGCCAGGAACCCCCAGCACACCAGCAGCCGCTTTCGGCCAATTCGTTACGCCGCTTCTTCGGTCTGTTCGGCTTCAATGACGGGCTCGGGCGCGAACTTCTCAAACGCCAGGGGCTTGATGTGTTGGCCAAAGTACTTGCCGATGGACTCAGCACCTTTGAAGGCCTCAAAGGTTTCTTTGCTCACATCGGGGTAGTGGTAAATCGCGCCTGCGCCACGGGTGAACGTCACGGCCAGCGTCTTGGTGGCTTCGTCGTATCCGATCGCCTTGACCTGGTTGGATTCAACCGGCACGAGTGCAATGCTTGGGCGCTTCTTTTCCGCTGGTTCTGCGGACTCGGGCGACTGGGTGTTTTCTTCGTTCATGGAGATTTCCTTTAGGGTGGTGGAGGGGAATTTGTTAGGCCATTGCTGGCGATGACACGGCGGTGATGTGTTTGACCAGCGCGGCACAGATGGCTGGAAAATCGGACTCGCGGTACAACTTGGCCGACTTGTCGGTCGCTACGTGCACAAAGCCCAGTTGGGCGAGACCGTCAGCGGTGAGGGCGATGGGTGCCAGGCGGGCATTGATGTCGCCCAACTTGATGCGCTCGCCCGTGTCGTGGATCTGCGCCGGATCGATGCGGGTGACATGGCCAGCGTCAACCCGTGCGATGCCCGTGCCGCCCACGATTGCATCGGTCACAGCCTGGGCGATTGGCGCTTGCGCTGCGGCTGAGGCTTGTTGCACCACGGCGGCGGCTTTGGATGCTGCCTCGTCCTGGTCTTTCTTGTACTTGGCCAGGCGCTGGTCGATCACGGCGGCCAGGTCGTC